>JAABUN010001720.1_pt1 | contig 45187 bp, 42 predicted proteins | sample 5559311 | NCBI WGS metagenome assembly JAABUN01 (sample SAMN10711877, study PRJNA513370) | rock metagenome | isolation source: Antarctica rocks | place: Antarctica: Victoria Land, Siegfried Peak sud
TAATAAATTCTATATACTTATAAGCTTTATTACTAAATAGATCTAGAACTCGCTACCCCTAGAATACTTAATATAGCTAGTCTTATATACTAGAAGTTTATAGTATTATTAGACTATTTACCTTTCCCTTAAATAGGCCGTATAGTATACTAATTAGACTATCTAGGTATATTACCCCTAATTATACTATCCTATATACCTTTTTATATATAAAGTAGAAGAACCTCTAGTCTTCCTTTAATTAATAGAAGCGCTGAGATATTCTATTAATAAACCCCTAAACTATAGACCTCTTATATATTTTACCTACGTATTTAATTACCTTTATATACCTCTAGATCGTATTATATTTAAGAATAGGATACTAGTATAGGATAGGATTATAATAATTATATAAGTACTTAAGGATATTATTAATTATAATAGAAATAAAGGAGGGAGACTAGCTAAATATTATTAATAACTTATATAAAGGACGTAGGTATAAGAGTTTTACTAGAATAAGATATAAAGTAAGCTTTAAGCTAGGCTAATAACTATATTACTAATTAATACTTTTAAGGTTAAAATAAGTAAGTAATTAATATATCTTATTTTTAATAAATCTAAATATCCGCCTTATTCGCTTAAGTAGGAAATTATTAAGACTCTACTCCTTACTCTAATACTTAACTAGTAGGATATAAGCGTAGCGTAGGACTTAGCTAATATAATATAAACTAAGGATAAGGAGGGCTAGAGTAGCTATATATATAAGTTCTTTATTAGAATTAATATCTATAATACGTCGTTATTAATAATATAAATAAATAGATAATTACTAAAAGGAGTTTTACGGGTAAATCCTAGATATATAAGGCTAAGTAGTAACGGCTTATATTTAGGTAAATTTAGATTAGGGTTAGCGTACGGCTAGACCCGTGCAAATCATTAAATAAACGTTAAATAATCTCACTACAAAACCTGTCTAATATCAAAACTAAAATGTTATACAGGTAGTATCTCGTTCTACTCAGGACAGAGGGGATTTGCTTGTGATAATGTGGTTAATATGGAGCTTGTCCTTGCCGATGGCTCCATCGTCAACGTCAACACCTTCCAGCGACCAGCCCTATTCGAAGCTCTGAAAGGGGGTTCTAACAACTTTGGCATAGTGACTCGCTTCGATCTGAAAACCTACCCCCAAGGTCAACTGTGGGGAGGCTTCATCGCGTATCCTTCCAGTACTATCCCACAACAGCTTTCAGCATTCGGAAGCTTCATGCAATCAGCGAAGTCCGATCCTTACGCTGAAATTATTTGCGCTATTGGGTATGTAGCAGCTTATAAGAGTGTCGTTGTATCAATCAGGCTTCACTATGCTGAACCTATTGCGAATCCTCCTATATTCCGACCTTTCACGGCAATCCAGCCCCAGCTCAAAAACACCATGAGAATTGGAAACAACATTGACTTCGTGAACGAAGTAGAATCAAACCAGGCAAAGACCTCTCGGTGAGTGCAACATAAAAACGAAACTCATGTTGTTCGTACAATGGTTCGCTGATTCACACACAAGGGGGATTTACGTAAATACTGTTTTCCGCCCATCAGCAACGATTATCGACAAGGTATATCAGCTCTGGAATTCAACAATCGATTCAACCAAAGACATACCCGGGATAGCGTATTTCCTCATCTTTCAGAGGATGCCATTGATAGAAGCTGGCAATGCACTCGGACTAGAAGACATACACGACCCTTTGGTACTCTGTCTTCTCTCTGTCACCTGGACTCGGGCAGAGGATGATGCGACGGTCAACAGCGTCACGCAAGCTTTGATCGAGACGATCGACGAGAATACCAAAGCAGCCGGCCTTTTCCATAAATTCAAGTATTTGAACTACGCCGCGCCATTTCAGGACCCGATCGGCTCTTATGGTCCAGCAACCAAAGCGAACTTGCACACTGTTAGCAAGAAATACGACCACGAAGGATTTTCTCAGACTGGTGTCCCAGGTGGATTCAAGCTCTTCCGTACACATTCATGAAAAGATTCATTTCCAAAACGTCTGCAGTCATGGCCCAGTAGGTGGCCAACTCAGTGCAGATGACGTGCTCATGTCCTTCAACGATATATGTATGAGATCTCGGAAATTTTTCTAAGGTGATGCTTGAAATTAGATATTGCTCGTCTGTGTCCCAAATTCAGGAGAGGACTCTATACAAATAATGAGATCAGCCCCAATTGAGTAGGTGGGAAAAGGCCGGAGAGCATCGTATTTCTAACCCCGTCTGGAAGATAACACTCTGGGTGAGGAGGCAGCACCTAAGGAAGTCCATATGTAGTTATTATGGCCACACCAGGCTTCAAAGTTATCATAATAAATCACTACTTCCGTGCTAAGACCGTGGCATAAGAGCTCCAACAGGCTACCATCAGCCCCATAGACACCAACGAGACACCAACAGCTCTGACATGAGTTTTCTCCTCAAATACTATCCGTTCAGCCGCAAAGTGTATACAGGCAATCACGGCAGTCCAGAAAGCCAGGATATAAAGCCCGCCGTTGTCCATATCATAGACGGCGTACAAACGGACGATGGCGGAAAGGAAAGTCCATGTTACGAATCTGCGAGCTGCAAACCCTTCCCCGATCAGGGGCGCATTGGAACCAGTTGGGATTCGATAGGCTTGTAAGACTGATAGAGACCAAGCATGGCTGTCTGTAAGACTCGGGTTTGACGGTAGACTTCGGTGTAGGGAAAAGGAACGACGGGTGTTTCGTACGGAGAGTATCCATATCGGTTGAAACCCTCGAGGATGGAGCGCGAGATGGTAGGAGTTCATGGTGGAGTGTGCTTTGCAGGTGGGCAGCGGCTCTAGTTTCAAATTACACGGTGCCACATCACGACTTCGCTACCCTGTTTCATAGCAGGCAGCAGTCGCCAGGGTCCGTACCTATTGTCTTGAATCTTATTCGTTGACAGACATACAAAATGAGTCCATTGCATATATTCTATGGCTTGCATACGGGATTCGGATCTCTGGCGTTCTGTTACTCCTATACAACATAAGTAAATCTATTCGTATTAGATATCGTGATATACTATTAAATCTAATGCAAGATATACAATATCTGCTTGTAGTTTAGGCGCGTATAGTATTATAATGATAACCAACAATGATGTGTCTGTACTATGTAGAAAGCAATGTACGAGAAAATCTGTTTTGGTACATGCCAAGACCCTGATCTGCAATCAGCCGAGGTTGATCCGGGCTGACTTCCAAACACCTGTCTGTATTAGAGTCCTCTCCCTCTACCATCTATTTTCCCCTTTTCTGCTGTCGCTGCTTGCTTTGCGGTTGCAGGCTGTTGTTACGCAATCGCTACTCCTTCAGCTCGAGGCAATAAAGGATTGGAAGATGCATGTCTGCAGGGGGGCTTGGCGCATCATAGCTGAACATGATGCAAGTCCTTGATGTAAGTCTACGGCGTCATTAATATATGATGGTGTCCACAAGGCGAAGCAACATTTGTTGGACATCTGTCATCTCTTCATTCCTTGTCAGACGAATCCATCACGACTTCATCACAAATCCATTCCACTTACAATGCGTGGCTCTCATTTCGTTGCTTTTTTTGTCGCTCTTTGCACGTACTTTATTCTTGGGATCGATGCGACTTGCTACTACCCCAATGGCACAGCCGCATTTTCGGGAGACCAATTTCCCTGCAATGCTGCTAGTGGGGTAGAAAGCATGTGTTGTAGCACGTCATATCAGGGAAATATGTCAGAACCGGATCGCTGTACCAAAGATGGTCTTTGTGATTCATCCAATAATTATGAAGTATCGCGCGCTACTTGTACCGATCCTACTTGGAAAGATCCAGCCTGCCTGAATCTTTGCACAAGTGGGCGAGGTAAGATACCTCAGCAGTGGTCGTCCATTAAGATCGTTCGAAATTAAACTTGACATCTATACCAGATGACACCGGCTTACTCTACTCCGGAATGACTGCGCCCTTGACAGCTTGCGCCGACGGAACCTGGTGCTGCGGATTTTCATCTGCTAGTATCGGTGATTGTTGCTCCTCCCGCAAAGGAGTGACTATAATAGATGGAAAAGTGGTTACACCTCAGGGCAATACGTCGACATCCCTGAACGTACCAAAACCTTCAGCAACTACGGCTCAGACTTTGTCCCCATCCCCGAATGTGTCATCCGTTGTAGCGACTACATCTCCTTCCTCACCAAAAGCAGCCTCCTCCAATGCGGGCAGTATCGTGGGAGAAGCAGTAGGGGGATGCGCAGGGATGATAGCGCTGGCCTTTGTCCTTTGGTATTTCGTGATACGACGGAAGATGAAACAAGGAAGCGCACCACCACATCACAGATCACATCAGGTAGGCAAGAAAGGGCTTTGGCAAGTACCCGAAGAATTATCGACGCAGGAGGCTAGAGTCGAGCTTGACTCGAGACGAGCAAGGCAGGAGCTGGAGGACAGAGCGATACATGAGCTAAGGACGAGGGAGTCATCTATTCTCAGTCAGACTCGATAGTCAGGTTATAGTAGTCCCTTTCTTTATGAGGATCATCACAAGCATCAAGCTTGGACATGGGAAGAGGTTGTTATAATAGCTTTTTCATCTTTCCATATATTCAGCTGTTACCTATCCCAAAAACTCCCCTCTTCAGACCATTGTACGCAGATTCGTTGGTAGCAGAAACCATGATCAGCAACAAGTCACCGCAGTTCGTTCCACAGGAACTCTCCGGCCTCATCCATATCTACGGTAGCTGCGAGATACATCAACACGACGCCGCTGATCCCGAGCGCAAACAAAACCGCGTATTGGTCTATAACCATAAGGCCACGGCCGACGAAACTGTAGATGCCGTGGAGAGCGTAGCCTATCTTAGCCCACAGTGAGCAGTAATCGCACAATGCGACCACCCACGATACGAGTGTGACAGCCCCGACACAGAAACAGACATCACGTACAATACCTGCGAGTACTGTCCTGCGATAGACCAGATTCAATCCAAAGAATCCAAAGGCCCACGCGAGAGGAGACGAGAGTTCGGGTGTCGCTTGCAGTCGCTGGGAGCTTCGCTGTAATTCTATCTTTGGTGGAGTCCGGCGATCGATGTGGTCCAGGAAGTCTTCGAAGAGCATCATCGCGCGTTTTCGCTTCAGTTCCGAGAACCTTAGCTGAGGGTCGATTGCTAGTAAATTTATGAGTGCCAAGCGAATGTCCTCTCTTATTGAACGCGACATTTCCACGTTCAAGGAGATAATGAGCCTCAGGGAATTGACTGCAGCGCTACTATAGATGTCACCTTCGTTGTGCGGCCTGAGTGGGATGATGGCACAGCAGATCCCACATCGGTTGCTGATTTCTGAAGAGAGCATCCAGTAGGTCAGGCATTGGAGACCTACGACGTGTCCGCAAGGTAAGCGAACAGGGAAATCGTGGGTTCCCTTGAGGTTCCATTCGCGGTGGAGCATGCTGTAAGGCTCACTGCATATGAAGCAGTCACTATCATCGGTCTGTCGTAGCTCCTCAACGTAAGGAACTGTTTCAAGGAAGTCGAATTGAGAGAGGAGGATAAATTTCGTGGGTTTGCGTGTTCCCACCATGGCTGAATCGACTTTAAGTTGGTCGATTCGTTGTGTGATGGTGAGCTTGGTCGAGATGTTGGAGATTGGAAAAGTCGTGGAGGTTTTTAGGGATGAGAGTGATAGAAGTTATTGCAAGTTGTCGGAGATGAGAGTGGTAGAAGTGGAGGTCCGTCGACTTTAGTAGTATTATTCGGCTTCGATGGTGTTGACGGTGCTGGCTCACGTGTTGAAGTCTCAACGGCTGTTGAGGACCACAGCACAAGAGATCTTTGAATGAATGACTTCGGTCTTCGGCACGTGTTGAAATCCTGGTGATGATCAAAGACCCCAATGTAGTGGGTGTCAAGTTCTCAAAGGTTCGAGTCATGCACTTCATACCGGGTTGAACGCTTGGATTATGTGTCCTACCGTGTGTTGTGCAACCCAAACCGCATTGTTCCACAGCAGCTTGCCATTCAGTACTATTGTAGTCATAACACTTCCGGAGACAACTGTGGCCGATTTTCGGAACATCACTTCTCTGTTGACACATACGAAATGATAGACTCTTGTAATATTGAACTGCCGGTAAAAATATCTTTGGGTTAGAATCGTAGTTTAGAAATATTCTGTAATGGTTGCCTGTAGCCATGACTGACACTGAGGCTACTATTGATGTGCTTGAAAACCTTCAATCTTGAAGACGCCTGATTGATCTCGATTCTTGCCTGAGCTGGCTTGTTCCCGCCGAATAAGGTACGTAACGTAATATGAACAAAAGTAGGCGAGCGTATCCTTGTATTGTCGTATGCGTGGCTGGTTATCGCACTGATTGATGGACCTTATATTTATAGTACTTCTGTAGCTAAGGAGCGTCTTGTATCGTCTTTCAAGATTCGCATTTCAACTCTGTTCCCATTCTAGCAGAGAGACAGAAACGAAGGTGCTTCATAGACTGCGCTTAAAACATGGGCCGCGGTTGGGAGAAGACTCGTAGTAGTACAATCTAAAGCTCGGTTTGCAAAGAGTATGTCCGACCACGAAGGCTTGAGAATCAATTGACACCGGGATTACTATTATAGCGTTAAGGGGCAAACATACATCAATCACGATGACCAATGCGCAGAGTGTTTGCGATAGAAGTAGAGCGCTCGCAAGTGTCCTTCAGGTCATGGTTGTATCTCTTGACAATGAATCTCTCGTGCCATATTCGTATAATATCCGTTTGGCACGCCGGCCTATAATATTAGCGTTTGTGGTACAGCATGAGCTCCTCTAGCATCACAGCTGTGAGTTGTAGTGAGTGCATTCGATTGATCCAATCGGCTCGTAGTTATGACGCTAAAGCATGTGGTAGCCCCCAGCAAACACACGAATACTTCGTGTTAGAGTATATTAGCATCGACACTCCGTGTGTTGAATATCGGCACGGCTGGCAGAGTCGGCGTGTGGCTGTTCCAGTTCTTGAGATCGCCGCTGTCTGATATCCGAAGACGTTGTGAGAGAGATCGAGGTGTGGAGGTCTGCAAAGAATGAGAGCTAGCGGGCTTGGTAACCGTTCCTGTTTTTTTTACACTATGTGAGATAGTCGTGCGCGCGCTAGCGAGCCTCGGGACGATTGTAGGAGTAGGTAAGCTGTTGATGAAGCTGGCAATTGGGGTAAGGTATTAGTTTCTAGAATCGAAGATCAAGGTTCCTTCGATCATGGGTTGGTATTCGATTCTAACCATTGATGACTGTAGCGAGCAAGACCTTGGGGAAACTGCTTTGTACGTTGCGGAGGAATTTGATGGCGAGCTTGCAGCTGGCAGAGAAATGGTCTTCCGAGCGTTTTTAGAGCGTATCAAGAGAAATCAAGCGTTCGTCATGCTCATCATGCGATTGATGGGAGCAATCCTTCTTCTGCTTTGGGTCTTGTGCGTGGTAAGATATTTTCTGAGATGTCTCATGGAAGCGTTGTAGGGTTTGAAGAGAGTAGTACAAACGCCCTAGAAATTTCGTCGAGGAAAGTATAAGGGAAGAGAATTGAACTTTATATACCAACATGTGCTCATGGCCTCCAATGGCATTCTCATACGAATCAATCTTCCATGAAACGTGCACCCCATCCCTGGCGATAGCCACCATACCACTCAGCAGCAACCCTCCCAATATCCATGTGAAAGAATTTAAACCTGCAATATCGTACACGATTTCCCAGCCTCTTCCTTTTTCCCTGCCCATTGTACACCGTTGTCCCAACACCTCCTCAACAGCTCCCCGGAGCCGGCATAGCGGTGATCCAATCGATCTGACACCCCTTGGGCGGACAAGACTCGGCACACCCACCAAGCACCGTCGTTGTAGCCATAGGCGTGGGACAACCGCACGGCATCGTCGTTGTAGATTCCACGGCGCATCTGGCCTCCCTCAAGTGTCCCCCACCAATCTGAGCCATGGGTTGAGGTCCACAGCTAAGTGGCGGGCAACGCTTGGCTTCAAGAGTGGAGGTGTAGGTTGGGCAGGAGTTTGTGGCTGAGAAGCTTGTTATGGTCGCAGCGTCGGAGGTGGAATTTGTTGTGCTGATGGTGGATGAGGTGGAGGTGATAGAGGGGGTACTTGGGGTATGGGTGTGCTTGTGGGTTCTGGCGTGAGTGAGTGAGCAAGGGAGGAGGCTACAGGCGGGTGTTGTCAGCTTGATCTTGTGGGAGCGGCGGTGCGTCGTGTGATTGGTATGAGCAGTGGGATGTATTGTGTGGTTTGTGTGACAGCTGATGTGAATTGTATGATTTGTGTGGGCATTGCTGCTGGGAATGAGGGAGCAAAGGAGAAAGACCCAAGCTTGCCTCGAGAGAAGCAAGACAAGCATGTTCACCAACATGATGATGTTTGTCTTGCGTGGTCAGCTGTCGACCACAGCTCTTATCTGCCCTGGCAGTCCTCAGTCGCGAGTTGAATGGATCGGGTAAGGAGTTGATGCGCTTCCAGTAGAGGGAGTGTTTGGTCACCCATTCGACTCGGAAAGGGGTAGTATTCCAAGCCTCGATGTATGTGAGGTCATGCTGCTGACACCAGGAACCCCGCTGCAGTGATCTGATCGCCGGTGAGATATTGCTGATGGTTGCATGACTGCATTCTTCAACCGCATGTCTCAGGGGTTGGAGGTTTGAACTGTGCCGCCATTCAACATGGAAGACTGCGATTGGTGCATTCCTCGGTCCGACGTTGTTCCGTCTCATATTTCTTCAACTAAACTCGAACCAGACTTCCCTTTTACATTCCTTCAACCGAGTGACTATCCATACAATAAGCAGAGGCTCTTCAAGTCAACGAGGCGATGAGCATACTGTCCGCCTAAAATATGGAGTCATGAGCACTCTAGTCCGCCTTTGTACTGGACTCCTGTGCGTTTGAAACTACCGTTTCATTACATGCAGCGGTCGACCGGAGACCCTAGATGCTTTCACAGCCAGGATGCCTTCGTCTTCTACCTGCTGAATCCCTAGGCAAGGCGAGATAATGGCTGCCCAGGACTAAGCATGAATCTGGCGGGGCCTAGCAACACTGTCAATTATCGTCGGAGAGAAGTGTGATCCATGTGAATAGATTGTCTTGCGCGTTCACATGCGACGGTGTCTGCAGAGTTCCCCCAAAGTGTTTCCAGCAAGTGAAAGAAGAAGAACGATTGCACTTGCACTTCAAACTTTCACTAAGGTAATCTGAGAGCGTCATGCTTGTTCAAAGGCCATACATGCTACCTTCTATTGGAAAGATCGGCGTAACAAGACGTCGTGGCTTCTTTATTGAGGGAATAGCAAAGACTGTCCCTTTTGCGATAGTGATAGGTTTCCAGGATCCAGTCTCTGTCATGGCGGGAACGGCGTCACCAGTGAAAGACCAAGACGTTGGTGTACCTGATTTAGCAATAACGCTCGAATCTGATGACATTCATAGACAACCAATGGAGCCGCAGAACATCTTGACAAGATCTGTAACGACTATGTGGCGAGGTACTGTCAGCACAGGCTTCCAAAATACAGCTGCTCCAGCATCAGGGCGGCGGATACCATCCGCCGCGTGATGCGGCTTGCCGAACAAAATCAGTGGTAGACGCCGGAATCATGACTGAGTGAAAAATGGCCTACCACGCGGAGTGAGAACTCCTTATACTGAAGTGCCATGCTGATCGGAGTGCAGACGAGGTTCAACAACATGGACAATGGGGCTGGGGAATATACATCCATTGCAATCGTGATCACGACGAGGCAGAGATATGTACCTTCGGTTGATGTTGACTTCATCTGGCACGACACTGAATACATAAATACTTCCACGACGAGAATTCAGGTATATACAAGAGCAGTGGGGCACGTTGACTTGCACTAGAGCGCACCAATCAAGGTCGAAAGTAGCATTTCTCCCACTATACCACTTGGCGCGCGGTTTTCTTACCTTCATTGTTCGTGAAAGAGGTCTTCATCTAGGTCTTTCGTCTTTTTCAATACAGATTACGTGGTGTGCTAAGCCTTGTTAGACGCTGATACGCGGCTCCACAGTCCATGAGCCAACATCATCGAAGCACTGTTATTTGTCTCGCGACATCCGGAGCCAAGGCCTTGGTATTGAAGCTTGTCTGCCAATCCAGGTGCTGAGGTGGAACGCATCATCAGGCTCTCGCTTTCGAGTTTCAGATGGGCAAATCTCTCATACGATGTGTTGTTCACTGCGTATACCTATTCTACATCGAGTCCTCGAATATAAAGCCTCCTCCACCTCAGTCCTTACTGACCTCGAGACATTAGAAAACTTAGTCGTTCGCCACAGCGTGAGCAGTTTCCAGTCCCTTTAAAACCAGGAGGAATCCGGCTAGAAGGTGGGTAAGATGCCGCAGGAGTGTTCAGAAGTTGCTGACTGGGGATTAGAGGACAACGGCATTTCAGGATAGTAGAGAGAGATTGAGAGAGTTCAGTCTTCATTGGGGGCTGAGGAGCTTGACTTCCAGACATTGACGTTGAGGCAATGGTCTCACCTTCCATGGAATACTTGCCAGCTCACACTGATGAGACCGCACCTTCAGCGGCCCCAATCTCAAGGCAATGAGTACCCAAGCATAACTCCTCTGGCTTACATTGGACGCTTGGGAACATCGTCCCAAATATGCAACAGCCTGGTCAATCTCTTCAAGATCTCAATCTGCGCCAATGCTAGCTCTCAATTCTCCTCAATCTTCCTCCCAACCTCCCTCAACGCTCTCTTTGCATCCATCCACTCTCCATATACCAATCCCTACAGCCTATCCGACAGTGTTCACTCTCCTCATCTAGAATTATAATATGGTCTTTCCTTTCCGTCGCAAACATGGTTCCACATCCTTCTCCAGCTCAAAAACAGAGTCCAGCACAGGTTTCATGGAACGAGCAGCAAAGGATATATAAGTTGGGGGTCGACTGCACGACGTGCTTTACGCCGCTATCCTGAGCACCCTAAGTTACTACATCTCAGACAATTCCAGAGGGAGGGAGCCGAAATCACGCTCTAGACCAAGAGGGCTAAAATTTCTTAGTACTTAGCCTACTATTATGACCAAAGCCACGTCGTTAAAGGATTATTAAAGATATCATGTTTGCGCATTCACTGAGAACAGTAGGGTTTGGACCGCCGTGCATGGGGACATACTTTTGTGTTTGCGGTAGAAGCTAACCAAGCATCGATCAAAAGGAGGGAAGGTAGCAATTAAGGCCAGGCATACGTAATATTTTTGCTAGGTGTCGTTGGTCTTTGGTACCATCCAATGATAGTGGAGGTAATGTGGCTGTATATCCTGACTAACGATTGATCTCGCGCAAACAGCCTAGGTTTACATTCATGCCAGCTAACGCGTCTCTTCTCTAAGAGCATTGCGCCAAGATCAAATATAGATTTTGAAGTTGGTCATAGCGTGCAAAAGCCATATATAGATGCGCGTCCTCTGGTTTAGCGATTACGCGCCAAAGCGCCTTTCTATCCGACGTTGTGGAAGAGATCGGCCGAAATGAGCGAATTCGGAGCTATGTCAAACAGGAGATGACAGATGTAAGCTCGAACATATAAACGTTAGCTGGGAACTTCGAGAAGAGATTCGATAACGACATCCTCGTATACAGTACAAACGGAGCCTGAAGTCCTGCATATCAACACCGCCGAAACTGGCAACACGCAACTACCTCATCAAAGCCAAGTCATCACCTCCATCAGCAACATCCACCTCCCAGTAATCCAAAATGTACATCTCCGCCACCCTAGCATCCACACTCTTCTTCGCCGCCGTCCGCGCATGCATCGAATGTCCCCACCCCGGAAACTTCACCGGCAACCTCTTACCCTACGAAGTCCTCCAAAGCGCATCCTGCGGCATCGAAAGCGCGCCCCCGAACGCCACCTACGCCAAGCTCTCAAAAGACTACTTCAATCCGCCCGACGAATCACCGTGTAACGCGCCCATCACCGTCACGAACCCCAAGACCAATAAGATCGTTACGGCGTACGTGGTGGGGGAGTGCAAGACTTGTAGTGGAGATGATGTGTATCTGTCGCAGCCTGGGTATTCGGTGCTGTCGAAGAGGAGGCGGAAGCCGTACACGGCTGTTGAGTGGACATTTGCGTAGGGGCTTTGGTTTTGCGGGCTGGGAATGAGAATGTTTGCAGATGAAGGCGAGCAGCAAGTGCGGCATAAAGCAGGCACAGTAGATTAATCATAAGGAGGGAAGTACAGAGTATATAATGCGGAAACCGATATGCAAAGCCCCAAGTCTCCGTGGTACCGATTCCTCAAATCTGTGAACAAAAACCTTCTAATTTTGATGCTCAACCTAGCATCCACTAACCTTACTACTCTATCTTCCTGATTGATTATGACGAGAACAGCCCTGTTAACAATTTCTCATAGCCCATATCCTGGCAACTCTGGCACTCATGTAGGCTGTACCGTGGTAAAAACCACTGAGACGAGGCTTACCACAACATGGGTTCGATGACCTCACGAGTGAAAGCGAGGACTCCACCAGGCCAGCGCTGAGAAGGTAGTCTACAGGCCTGAGAACATCGTCCAATCATAAACATTTTAGTATGCCAAGCATTCTTATCGATAAAGCCCACGTGACTCTCATCGAGCGCGCAGAAAAGGGGGTGAAGTCTTGTCGTCTTCTGATTCTGTCTTGCTACTATGGGGGTTGCTAAGGAGTAGGAATAATAGGGGCATTTCCCTCCCTAAATACATGCCTCCAACGCTAGTCCAATTACCCCTCATCACGCGCCAAGGGAATTCGAATCTCCCTCCTGACTTGAACAACATTCAAGCATCTATGTTCCCGAACCCGGCCAGTGTATGAACGCTAAATCATCCAGTAGGCATAATGATGATACTCGACATGATTGCAGTCAGCGCAGGATCCTTTCGAGTGAGTCTGAGGCTATGCCGACTCTGCGCCTCAGCCTTACTGTTGACTCATCCAAAAGCGAGTCAGATTGACATTCCTCTGCATCAACTTTGAAGTATATACATAGCCTGAATTTCCTGTCTTTCACGCATAAATTACGACTTGAATCTTAAAGGTACAAACATAGCCCGAGCGCCGTACATAACTCATCGACTGCGTCATGCGAGGTCCTCGCCATCGCCCGCGACAGAGGTCACCGTTCTTGGATCTTCCCTTCGAGATACGCAGCCAGATCTACAAGATCGCGCTCGTTAGCCCATTCCCAATAGATCTCTCGCCTACAGACTACATAACCACTCCCGAAGAATTCGCGCGGGACCCTGAGACGCAGCGGCGATACGAGGCATACAAACCTGACACTACGAAGCTTCGCGCTCGCATGCGTCATCTATATTCAGGGGTAAAACTCGTTTTCCGCATCCAGTCCGACCTCCTACATGTCCGCAAGCATTTGGCAACGGGACTACTCGGTACTTGCACCCAAATCTACCGTGAAGCGGCAGACTACTTCTGGTGTTCCAACCTATGGCGGTTTTCTGGCGACCAGAACTGGGTTACGCTTTATCGATTCCTTCTTACCATTGGACCAGCCGCAAGATCGCGCATAAAAAGACTTGATGTTGTAGCTACCCATGCAAGGCCTATCAGTCCACCTTTCGCCAGCTATGTCCAATGGCAGATGAAGAATCATCCTAAACTTCACATGACCAAAATCTGGTATTATGATTGCTGTGACTATTTGCGTGATTGCACGGACCCCGTCTATGCAATGTTGATGCGAGAGAAGTCATTAGGAGAGCTGAACTTCCTCGTGCCTTCGGGTTATCAATTTCAATTTCCAGAGTGGATGGAGGAAACGCCTCAGCTGGGGTTCTCACCTAGAGTGAGTTTGGTGGTCGAGGCGGGGGGGATTATTCTCGCGAGCGATGAGGACCTAGTCGCAGGCTGGGATATTCTTGTCTTACCTGGCAGCGACGTTGGAGACATCATGGATAATCGGTCACAATTTTGGACAAAGACCCCAGGCAAGGAACAGCTTTGGAAGTGTAACCTTGATTATTTAACGGGTGTGAGTCATCTATTTGAGAACGAGGAGGTTTCGATCCACGCAAATGGTGGCAGAACACATATACCGGGAAAAGGGCAGAAGGTGGAAAGATCGCTACAGGCTTTCGGCCCTTGCATGATCGTTGTCGAAGATGTTGACTGCGATTGTTGGAAATGTAGACCACCTTGGTACTACAGAACTCATGAACCAATCGGCACTCGCTACAGAAGTCTCGTGGATGTTCGTGATGATGTATTGCTGGACTGGACGCTAGGATTTGATCTATGGGGTCCTGGTGATTGAGAAAATACATCTCGTCACAGTAGGCGGTATGCCGTCACTGGGGAAAACAAGGAATCGCCATTCGCCTTGCGCATTATAGGCTTTGGTTCAGGCTCTATCATGCTCGTTTACACGAATTTACAGCAGTCCATTCCGTTTCCTTTCCTCCCTCAGGTTGGGAATCTATATCCCTGCAGAGGTCTGGTGCCGAAGGTCGCAACTTGCCCGTACAACGCATATGATAGATGGGCAACCCATTACAGGCATTGCCGTTCACTCAGTTGGCCGAGAAGTAAAGTGGAGACGATCGAATGAACGCTTCATCCTACTTATAATTCCTCTTAGGCAGGAATTGACATTGTAATTACTGTACCACGTACGTAAGCCAGATCAGTAAGTTGCGATAATTACAGCCCAGTCCCGGCTGGCGTTGCTCAACGCCTTTCGAGAACCCATGACGACACCCTTAACTAGTCAACAATCTACATTATACACCCAATGCCACCCAGTTTTGAAAGGAGCGGCATCATCTCAGAAAAAATTGGTACTTCAATGGTTCAGGCCACTCATCGCGAGTCAAAGGCAAGGTACCTAATCATCCTCGGCCTTGCCATCTACAGCCGACATAAGTTCTCACAACAGGTCCACACCATCGGGATCCACCTCAAATCTTTATCCAACTTTTGCCGTTCGCCGTTTACGTCGAGAGTCTGGAATTCAGTGACCGATCTTCATGAATCCATCCTTGGTTCTGTCTCATTACCTCTCGCTGTACACACCCCAGCTGTCTCTAATATTTACGGCAGCGACCCATGGTATTACATGGCGAGTGATACAGCAGATAGCATTGACCGTAGAGCGACTGTCGAGCTGTCTGCCACAAGGTCCAGGTATTGTCGTATAGGTCGTCAATGGAAAAGCTGTGCATGCGAAAGATTCCAATCGACTGCCCTGTCATAGATCATTTCGTCTGTGCAAGATCGATACTAATGTACGTATCTATACCCCCGGTAAAGGGTATACTAAATATTGTCAGGTCGTATTAGCGTTTCTCCCGTTCGCACACATACTTGGCTCCTTGCTTGGTGTCAAGATTGCTTGGATTCCTCCTATCTTTATCTTATCTATATATGTTTTCAAGTCTCCATACGACTAGTCAGTCCGACGTCTATACTAGAAACATCCATAATATCTAAACCAATCATTCTTTTCTACCATTACTACCATACAGGTCCTCTAGAGGTACCGATCAAATGGAATCTTACGTCTCTAGCCCGTTAGCGACAACACATAATCATCGCCGTTTATAAGGCAACAAGCTAAGCCAGGTGGGTGAATATCTTTCTCAACCACGAGTCCTAGGAGAAGCAACAATCTCCAGACCAAACCCGATCAAGTAAGAAGCCCATGCTGCAGCCTCCTAGGTGACTCCCGTAAGCTACTCCTCTCCAAACCCTCTCCAAACCCTCTCCACACGCTCCCCATTCACTCCCCTAACCCACTCGCTAATCCACGACCCACAGCCCCAATTAGATATATATCATAGTCTCCACATCCAGGCCACAAATTCGCACAACCGCAATGCAATCCTAGAATGATAGAGATCCGCCATCTCAAGAAAATCGTCAACTCCAGCACATATTACAAGCAACCAACCTGTCTACGCACTGCAGCACCCCCGAAAGATCTGCCAGACCTATTCTTACGACCACAAAGTAAGTCCCAACATGCACCGCGCATAGTACAATAGCTAGGGCGCCACCACAGCCGTATGGCAAAGAGTCTCAATCACCAACTGTATGGGACCAGTCGACAATTAATACCGGGCAATAAGGATATATTGCTGATGTTTAATAATACAATAATGCCATTCCAAGATCTCGACGCTCCACTACCATAAGCATCTTTTCCTCGCTAGGTCAGCAACGAGCAACCAGGACCTTTGATTCAACGACAATCGGGTATGATTTTGTAACAAAACTATCAGAGCCACGAACCCAAACGCTAATTCGTGAATTCATTAGTGGAAAAAGATACATGTCTTGTACATACGATACGTGTATGAATAGCAATGGACCTTTATATCATTATGGGTATTCAAGGTCAATGATCATTCGCTCCAACTCCGGCTATGGAGTGGGTACTTCGTGCACGTTGGGACATTCCATGGCTAGATGTTAAAAGGCGTGGATCAAGACGGGAAGAGAAATCCATCACGGTCAACAGACCACCTCAATTTCCATGCGCAAGCTAACTCATCCCATTTTCAAGCCAAAGAACCTTTCTTTGATAGATTCCTCACCGCTCTAATATCCACTCACTACACCCACACACACACGCCCTCTGATTGACAAAACCCGCAATCACCCAAAATCCACCTACACTCCCCTTCCCAGATCACACAACCCAAACCCAGCCAACAGCCATCCACGCCATCCACCTAGTAGCTTCTCCCTCCACAGCACCACCCCTTCTACCACCACCACCCGCATCCAGGTGCTCGTGCTTAGCAACCTCCTCGTTGACGCATTGACTCATGTATGATATGGGGACTTCGTTTGGATATCACAAAGACAATGACGCCGAATTTCGAATCACCGCCCCGTTCCATTATAATCATCATCATGCTTATGAACTATTAGGACGTTGTAGAACTGACTCCTCTGAAAGAGAAAAATACATCTATGTTTGAGCATCGAAGCTGGGTCCTAGCATTTATTCTTACGTTGCGATCCCTTTAGAAGCAATGACTTCCGTCGACCTCCAATGAGTAAGTCGAGTGCAGTGTCCTGGTGACCGGATATGATACTAAATAGGCGACCTATCCCTAATCAAGTTTCCAGCGAGGCTAGCATCATGCAGGATCTCAACTGCCAACGACCTGAGAACTATGAACAGCGGCAGTATAGTAAATGAGATCCCGAATATTCGATGGTCTTCTTTAGTGGTGATGGCTGGAATAGCATTACCAGCGTATCTTTCGGGTATAATAGGTATGACGTTATCGAACATCTGAGTTTCCCCAGGATCATCTGTTCAAATAGATAGAGAGCATTCTCCTGTGAGTTTTGGTAACACTATCAGACAGTACCAAGCGTGAAACGGCCACGTCCTGCAGCCTTTGTCCCATGTCCTGGCACAACAATCGTTTCAGGGGATATTACCGAGGTACAGCCAAGACGGATGCCAAAGTTGCCATGACGTGGGATAGTTAAATCGACTTCCTCTGTGCAAGCAAAGTATCCAGCAACTTCTACACGACCAAATCTGGATCCATCAATGACGTAACTCGAAAGAATCGATAGACTGTAACGAGAGAAGCTGTGTAGGAATATGCACCCATTTTCTTCGGGACTATTTGGCTGATGAAAGGTGATGGGATCTTAGACTTGCAAGGTGAAAATGCTGTACTAGGGTGTGAGATGTAGCAGATCAGTTTATCACGGAGCGAGGACTGGAAGTGAGGAGTTATAAACGGCCGATTATGGTAATTGTAGGTAAACGGTGGTGAAATAATGATGTTTTCAGAGAGCTCGGCTGCATATTTGAAGGTCGCAAGTGGAAGGTGGGACTATTTTGCAAGATGAGCTTTTGACAGCGGGCTCGGTAGAGAACCTGTCGACCGCGAGGAGTGTCTATGATAGCGGGCGAAGTGAACATAGCTTGGGGTGCAGCGTTGATAGAGACATCTAGAATGCTAATAATGCTGAGTTGTTGAGATGAGTCACTGGGGTAAGGTAGCAATGGGATGGACACTCACATACGATATTCATCAACGCATATACGCAAGTGAATAACCGCGTCGTGAGGTAGGAATCCACGCGTCATGCTTGGTGGAAACCGTATGTTGACTCGTTTGCCTGGAAGTGTGCGCCACGTAGGTGCCACAACAGTCAATGTAGGCAATGTCAAGCTTCGGCGAGGTGTTTCCCCAAGAGAGTACATGTTATGAGATGGCGGAATAAGTGTCCTGGCAGGAAGTCGAGCGAAACCGCCTTTAGTATGCCATTGTAGGGCCCACAGCTCGGAAGGGGCGATTTCAAGAGACACCAAGAGTCGCCTCCTCAAGACGTGAGTTCATCTCCGCGAAGCCATCTAGTCGATGCAGCACCCACTCCTCTAATTACCAACTTGCGACTTGTACCTCATTGTCTCCACACTCCATGGGCCTTGCGTAGGACGCATCGCATACAAGACTGTACGATGTGATCTCGTAAAGTGGGATCGAACTCTTGAAGCCACTCGTGAGCTGAACTGTCTGGCTGATGGTCCTCCAGGCAGGGATGTCGACCCCCCCAGACCACATATTTCTCAAGGTCTCGGAAAATGGCTGTATCATAATCATCGGCGCCAAAGCCTTCTCCGCCATGGTGGAATAGATAGCCGTCGAGTCCCATCTCGAAAGAGTCAAGTTGCTGTGAATGTGAAAGTGCTTCGATGACGGCCTCCCAAGAACCTTCCGAGAGGCCGATGCCTGCTATTTTGAGATGTCGGATATTCGGGGTTTGGCACAATAAAAGTCCTACCAGACCTCCTGCCGTAATGGACAGATAGGCAAGAGTGAGGGACTCTAGATTTTGCCATACCTTTGCTTTAGGTAGCGTTTGAATATCGCTGTAGAACATAGGTGGTTTGTAAGGATCACGAGATAAGGTCAACTCGAGATGCTTCAGATGATCCATCAAGCCTAGTATCAACGGAAGTCCAGCGATATTGTCAAACTTTTCCGGCGTTCTTCCTCCTGTCTTCCCATATCGAACATGATTTTGAAGACGCCCAAGTACGAAACTCTCCAACTTTGCAAAAGCTTTTGCACCGATAGTAGAGAGTTCCTTCTGTCGGCAGTCTGCCTGCCCGCTCAAGTCGAACAAAGTAGGTGGTAAACCGAGGCTTCGATAGCCTCCGTCCTTGCCGACAATGAACGATCGTATATGACAATGGGCTTGGGCTAGGGCGGTTATCACGATCTTGTAGCTCTGCGTTCCATCAGGACTGCTCTTCCACATTTCCGGGTCCTCGCTCCAAATTTGAAATATTTCGCCCCATCGCCAATCCCTTGGCTTGCAGTAGTGTGAGTTCCAATTGCGAGCGAGGTATGAGCCGGTGCAGGGTTTCCCCAATTCAGCAGTCTTATACTGGTACACCCAGCTGCCTTCGAGGGCCACTGCTTCTAGACTTTCGAGCTTTTGTAAGCCTTGCGTAAGCCTTCGAAGAAACTGACCGCTTTTTAGTGCAGCTTGCTGGAACACGGCGTGTTCCTTGTAGCTTTGATACCCCCTGCGTACCAGCTGGCTATCTCGAAATCTTATTAAAACCTCGCACAGGCTTATATTTTCGAACATTCGACTACGCACCCACTCGTTGACTTCATGGTTATTAGTCTGATATGAAGAAGAATCCCCGTAGGAGGAGTACTGCCCAGTCTGGATCCATAGTTCAGCGATGTACTGTCGCAGCGTGAGAGCCTCGATAAACTCGGTGGCGTCATACTTCAGGCGGCGAACGCATCTGCTCAGCAACGGGTGCTGGGCCACTGCCTCGAAAATTTCAAGATCTTCCCTGGCAGAGGACACGTAGATCTGATCGAACAACAATGTTGATGCGCAAGCGCACCAGGTCTTTGACACTATCCTTGAGGTCTTGAGATCTGTCCGCTCGAGTAGCGCGAATATGCTCAGATAGATTTCATTAGGCAGTTGCATTTAGGCCGCAAGGTTCGAAGATCTAGGAGATGTCGGACCGATGTGAGATGTAGACTTGTCTCGTTGTCAACTGGAAGTCTGTAGACGTTAGCTCAATGTTGGTAATCTAAAATTGATGTAGTGCTATCTGCCAAGCTCTCTAGTCCACTAGAATATAGTTAGCCTGCGGTGGTTTTAGAGGACCATCGCAACTTGGCGATCAGACTATCCACATTCATAAGGTATTCAACTCTGCACCGACATGACCAGTCAGGATCTCATCTACAGGGGAAGAGCAATGGATAACATACGAGTTCTCTACACTCGACAAGATACTATAATTAGAAGGTAAGAGAGCTTCTTTGCCCCAAGACACGAGAGGGCTCGCTGTCTCCACTCCGTGTTGCCATACGTATCACGCTGCAGTATACTATGCATTAGCGTGCAGGAAGCTAACAACACAGTCAGTTCTCGATTGCGCCCTGTTGTACGAAAAACGCTCTACGCTGGCTGACCAGAACGTTGGGGAAAGAAGATTCGGAGCTATGTGGTACCAGCATACGAATGGTCACCTCATTGAGCATGTCACCCAGCGATCCTACGGACTTGTCGAACCTCGTCCACACGGTACCGAAGAGCTGTCGACGGAGCCATGTGGAACCCACGTGGAAGGATCGTGGCAGCGCTCCAGACTTGCAGGTGGGGTTCACGCTGTACTAGAATTGGCCCCTAACGCCAACGGTCTCTTCAACATCGCCTTTCCCCCTCACCAATGCCAACACATTCAGCCCTAGCATCCGATTGCAATACCACATAAAGCTCTCGCAACATCCCACAACCCCTCCCATCCCAACCACCACCACAACCATGCCTCTCGAGCTCCGCGAAGTCCTCCAGGACTCCGAATGGAACGAGCTGATCCAATGCGAACACGAATCCTACACCGACCCCTTCAACGGCATCTACCAGCTCTTCCGCCCCGACGAAAGCCTCGACGGGTTCAAAGAACTGCGCGACAGGCAACTGGCGTGGCACAAGCACGACCCGACGAGCCGCTGGTTCAAAGTGGTGGATACCGATATCGGAGACAAGGTCGTCGGCGGGGCGTGCTGGAATACATATACCGAGAACCCCTATCCGGAGATAAAGGAGCACCCGCAGGAAGCGACATGGTGGCCTGAAGGTGTGTAGAGCCTCATCTTCCCCAGAAGCGACATGCAAGGCAGTACGACACACCCAATCGCAACGCTGACATCCCCTCCAAAACAGGAGAACCCAGAGCCTTCGCCAACAAACTCCTAGACGACTGGCTCTGCCCCCGCTACCACAAAATGGCTCGCCCACACATGCGTACGCTCCACCCTCTTTCACCCCCTCCTTCTTACCCACCTCAATCCATCTAACATTCCCCCACCCCCAGTCCTCGCAATCCTCTACGTCCACCCCTCCCACCGCCGCCGCGGCGTCGCCTCCACCCTCATAAAATGGGGCCACGCCCTCGCCGACAAGCTCGACATCGAATCCATCGTCGAAGCCACCGTCGAAGGCCGCCCCTGCTACGCCGCCAACGGCTTCCGCTACATCAGCACCTTCCTCTGCGATCCGACGAAGAATGGGGCGAGTGGGGAGTGGTTGGCGTTGGAGAAGAGGTTGCGGACGCCGATACCGCTGTATTTGATGTGGAGGCCTAAGGGGGGGGTGTTTGTGGAGGGGGAGACGGAGGTGCCGGGGGCGTTGGTGGGGAAGTGATGGGGGTGAGGGGGTGGGTGTTGGGATGTGGAGGTCTTGGGGGAGGTAGAGGTGCCCGGGGCGTTGTTGGGGGATTCATGTGGGGGTTTTCGAGGTGCAGGCCTGAAGAGGGGTTTGTGGAAAGGGAAATGGGAAGTTGTCCCATAACGATATGACACGGAAGGGTTGCAGAGGTCGATAGTGGGCTTCTTGGTTAAATCAACTCGATGAGAACCGGATTTCGCATTGTAGATAGATTGATCGCTAAAATGGATGCTTTTTATGCATTTCCCCATAGAATATCCAAGACATCAATGACGTGTTTCGTTCCATCAGAGCAGCCATCTATGGTACTTATTACATATCCACAAATGCATCTCCTCCATAATCCAAGACATCAAGCACCTTGTTTCCAAACAGCCTTTGGTGTCAACGTATCTTATCTACAAATTGCGCAGGGACCACTTCAAGACCTTATTCGGCGCATCCCACTCTTCCCCTCCCCAACAAGACGCCCAACCCACTATATGAACAACAACAAACAACCAAATCACAACCCAATCCCATCCAACCGATACGGATCCACCTCCACAATCGGCCCCTCATACTCCTTCCGTGCCCACAGGACATAATACAGCACCGCAAAAAGCACGACCGTCCCCGTCATCAAGACGCTAAAATTCATATTCACCGCCTTCACCGGCGTCGCCACGGGCCAGAAGCTGAAGAAGAAGATGATGCAGCCGAAGGCGAGCGCGTACAGGTTGACCGCGACGCCGAAGATGCCGGGCAGGTGAAAGGGGCCCCAGATGAGTTGGCCCGGTTCGCTAGTGGGGTCGTGGAGGGAGGTTTTGTCCGTGGAGCGGGAGCCAATGCCGCCGGTGAGGCGGCGGTAGAGCAGGAAGGCTTCGGTGATGATGTAGGATGCGTAGAGGCTGCTGACGGAGAGGGAGATGACGTCGTTGAAGGCGGCGGAGGAGCCGAGGTTGATGAGGCCGATGAGGCAGGCGATGCTGGAGGCGATGATGACGGCGTAGATGGGGATGGAGCTGCCGGCTTGGACCTGTTGTTATCGCCCGTGGTGGGCGGAAGTTAGACTTTTGTGGTTTGTGGTTTGTGCATGTGTATGTGTATGGGGGTTTCAAAAGGGGAACGGACCTTGCTGACGTGGCGCCAGAAGGGGAGGCCGCGGTCGCGGGCAAAGGCCCAGATGAGACGGGAAGCGGTGGCCAGGGATGCGATGGCGCCGCATACGGTCATGATGAGGATGATGACGATCATTCCGGTCGCGCCGGCTTTGGAGCCGGTGGACTGGTAGAAGATCTCCATGTAGGGGAAGCCTAGGGCGCCGGTTGGGCTGGCGAGGGATGCGTCGGCGTTTGTGGTGACGAAGAGGACGGCGAGGACGATGCCGAATCCGAAGGCGCCGTTGAGGAGGGTGGTCAGGAGCATGGACCAAGGGACGGTGACGTCGGCGTTGGAGACTTCCTCTGCCATCTGTGGATATTGTTAACATGGGTGGACCGGGGTTTAATATGGATACTCACATGAACCGCGGCATCGCATCCTACGCAATAATCAGCTTGTGCGGATTTCACTTATAAGATGATGACTCACCAAACATGGCGTATACGGTCCCAATCAATCCTACGAAGAAAGACAATCCTTGATTAGGCCATGCCCCTCCGTTGGAAAAAACTGTAAACACCTCGTGTGCCGAGGCTTTTTGAGGTGCCATCTGTAGCAACTCAGTCACAGTCACTGCCGATGCGATTCCTCGAGGGGACTCACGTAGACAAGTGGAATGAGTATAGCGAAGAAGCCGAGTACATGAACGACCAACATTACAGCCTCGATTGGAGGTAGCAGCTTCCCGAGGACAGTGTTGATCAAGACGGCCACGAGTACAGTCGCCCAGAAAAGGAGGGTACCTTCCCAGCTGTAACGGTTTCCGATATCAGTTTACTTCTTGGGGATGGGTGGAATTCAGGACACAGTAGGTTGCTTTCAACACGTATCCCGGCCCTCAGAAGGATCCTAAACTGGGGAGAGTTGCAGAGGAAGAATACTGACCGTTGCGGGACGTATGAGGGATTGTTCAGTAGGATCACGGCTTCAATCTGGGCACCGCAGAGATAGCCGTTGCCTGCCAACAATGCCATCCACCCGCATATAACCAACCAGCCTGTCTACGTCAGCGCTTTTCTCCTGTTCGAGGTGCCGGGTCTGTACCCACCCATTATATAGCTCATGAACTTGCGGATCGAGGGAGGGGCCAGTTGCGCTATCCAGTGATATTGACCTCCTGACGTGGGGGCCCTAGTCTTGACTTCAGTCTCCGATGTATTGCTCGAGGTTTGGCTCGGCCTTACATTGACGCCAATTCGGCCATTGTGGTAAAGACAGCGATAGTACCGAGCCAGACGAACAGGTAGCCGTAGACGAGGCCTGCGTAACCTCCACTGCGTCAGAATCGCGTCAGTATGCGGTGGAGATTTCGAGCCTTCGATGGAGCGTACTTGGTCAATCCTGTCGTGAACAAACTGGTATTCAATCAGTGGGATTCATGTAGGAGGTCTCGAGGACGGTACATCAAACTTCCTTCCCATGTGACTAGAATGGTACAAGTAAAACCGCATATTGAGATGAAGCCAAAGCGACGCTTGCTCCAGTCAGCTTGATCTGTCGACTTCGATGTGCGTCGGATTCACCTCCAAAACAGACTTCTTCCCCAACCGAGCAAGCACTTGGGCGTCGCGCTGTTCTTTGGATGGGGCCTCCATCTCCGAATGACGAGGAGCCTTGTCCATTATGTGCATCTCGTGTCCCGAGCCCATCGTGGCGGTGCTTGGTGGTCCCGCTTCCAATTGTAGGTCAATTGGACAGCCAGCTACCGTTCGTCACTTTGCTTGTAGCAGATATCGACTGTAGACCGACAAGATGCGTGGGGGCAGCGTGGTGGAGAGTAGAGGCAATCTCCAGATTACAAGGATGGCGACAGCGACCAGGACAAGGTGTCAGAACCCCAGACTAAACGCCATTCCGAGCTTGGGAGAAGACGACAACGATTGACAGGTCGGAGAGAAGGTGGAGAAAGGTGGAGGCTCCTAATCTCGATGATTGCAGTAAACTTCCAAAGCTTCATCCTTCCTTAGCCTCCTGCTACATCGCGTGGCCCGGCCGCTGTTCATCTCAATCAAGCCACAAGACGGGCCTAGGAGAGGCATTCCTGGATCTATTGCAATCTAAAGTAGCTCGAGTCGACGAAGCGTTACACCAACGGAGAAAGGAAAACCCTGTTAGAGGGAGAAACACGAAATAAATAGATAGTGCGGCACAGCTCCATGCTTCAATGATATGTGCATCAGAGCACCGCAATCTGCAGTACGGAGTACGTGGTTCTCCATTGCGCGTGAGATTATAGGGACAGCATCCTCTTGTTCCCCATGGCCGTTTTCCCTTCAGCCATCGCTCTTTGGCCACGAAGCTGCGAGCGAAGTCAACACTCCAAATGTTGGTATTTGCATAGCATGTATTTTATTCGTGATTGTAGTTCCACTAGCGTCTACGCTAACAATGATACACTAGCCTCGGCGCGCTAGGGTATATCTCGGAGGGACTTCCCCGAAGCCCGGTCCCAACGGAAGATGAAACCGGGTTCCTAGCGGCTCCATAGTCTTCAAGCCGACAGCCCCTGACAGAAGTATCCACATAAACGCCTCCAACATGCTCGCGTGGGATGCTTTTCGATCTCCGACCAACCATGCCACCGTTATCTACCCTCCTACTATGTACTACTAGGTTGAAGTAGTACACTACTCCGTATGTGTCTTCGAAATCACAAGCCGGCCCGCCTTCTCTTGGCTAGCCTCAAAAGATTGGCAGTGGTCAGTGGTCACTAGTCAGAGGGGACGAAGCGATAAAAGGTCCGACGTCGACACTAGTCTTGCTTGGCGGGTTGAACAGATGATAGAATAGCAGCAATGGAGTGTCGACGTGTTTTCAAGGATAGGCCCATTCACGCCTTCATGCCGATCAATCACTCCGATCCAATGGCTGCTGTAACAGCTATCGAAACACCATTGGAGCCTTTGGCAGAACCAGTACTGAAAATTCGCACATTGGCAGTCGTCAAATCTCCGACTCAACCCTGCTACTGTGTAGATGGTAAGGATCACGGAGTACTATGACCGAAAAGGAGAGCTATTGATTGGACTGCCATTGGGTGGCTGATCCACGCTTCGGACCTGCAGAAGCCTTGTTGAGCTAGCAAGGGTCCCTCGAGGGCTCTGTGCTTGTGCTCTGTAGCTTCTTTCCCTATCACTGTCACGATAACATCTTCCGTGCTAATCTATACCATCACCTCCGTACTGGACTGGCTTCGAGAACGAAGGAACAGGCGGGCATTGTCTCTTTCTTCGGCTCTCTCTCTTGTTATTACCGATACTCCTTGATCAAAACAACTCTCCACCACTCGACAGGTTGCATACTCATCGCAAATATGCAGAATCGCTGACACAGGCTCGACCTCGAACTGGCAACAAGTCTGCTTGGCCAATGATACTTCTCACACCATGGGCGCCGACTCGGTTCTGACAGCTACGAATGCCCCGCTATGGGTAACGGCAAGCAACCATGGCCCGCTCGTGAGCGTCGTCGCCTGGTTTCTTGCCGTCACCGCTTTCCTGGCCGTCTTCGCGCGCGTTGCAACCAGGTACGCAGTCATTCGGCAAGTGAGACAGGATGATGTCGTTATTGTGATTGCTTTGGTATGAGCTTCGCATCGCATGTTCCGAGGAATTTACCTGATCACGATATCTAGATTCTCGCAATCGGACAGTCGATAGCTACTTCCATACAGGCTTCCAATGGTGTGGGTCGGCACATGGCCGCGGTTTCGCCTGGCCGCTTGACGCATCTTGAAAAGGTGTGAGAAGAGTCAAGTTGATATTCAACTGGTACTGACTTCGCCAGAGTAACTACGCGTCGGGCATTTTGTACATTGGAGCCTTGTCGATGATCAAGATTTCCGCCTGTATTCACCTCAATAGCCTTACTCCCATAATATTCCAAAAACAACTCGTCCTAGGCGTCGGGGCCTTTATCTGCCTTTGGACGGTCTCGAGCATTCTCGTCGTTGCTTTCCAATGCCGTCTACCACATCCGTGGGAATCTTTGGACGGCCAAAAATGCATCAACATCACCGGATTCTGGACATCTTTCCACATCGTCAACATCCTTACCGAATTGGCTTTGACTGTCCTGCCGTGGATGATTCTCTCCAACCTCCAAATCAAAAAAAGCCGAAAAGCCATTGTCATTGGCTGCTTCACTGCTCGTGTCATGTCAGTATGCCCCATGTAAGGAGCGGCGCCAGTCCGAACTGTTTTGCTAAAACATCGCAGCGTAATTGCAGCCGTCATTGTTCAACTCTATTTTCTCCAAAGCCGAGTCGCCCATTCACAAGACATGACTTTTGACCTATGGACCGTCGTCCTTCTCACCTCGATCGTCCAAGCCCTGTGTCTCATCACCACCTGCATACCCTACCTCAAGCCCTTCATGTCCGCCCTCGAAACAGGCATGTTGCGCGCAGAGATAGACGCGCCGTCCACCATGCCCGGCTTCGGCTATGCAAATCGATTCACCAAGGACTATATCAAATCGGGACGTTCATCCAAGCCCGCATCGAAGTCTCAGCTCACCGATCTTCGCATGAGCTATATGGGATTTTCGGGGGTGAAGAGAACGGGAGATCACGGGCAAATGACGACCATCTCGTCCAAAGTTCCGAGCCCAGATTCGGATAACGATAGCCAGACAAGCCAATCGAAGATCATTAGGAAGACGGTCGGATGGAGCGTGACGGAGGAACCCCAGATTCCACCTAATACCCATCTCGAATACCCATCGCGTACCGACATTGCGCGTGCTGTTTGATGTCCCACCTCACATTACGATATCTTCAGAAAAGAATTCAGCAGACTGCTGACTGCTGCCTGTACTGGTTTCGTCTGCATACTAATGCAAATGCCTAGCTACACGTGGTTGTCCCACTATGCGGAAATCGAACGAAGCCATCCTTGGAAGCTGAGGTCGACGTTACCAGGGCAGAATATCATCATCGCAAAAGTATTATATTCATTCATACGAGTGCATAATGGACCTCAGTTGCATTTGCGCTCTTAGATATGAAGGACACGTACCTGATCGATGGTTCATGATGTATAAAACGGCGGTTCCGTATTTTGTCAATCCGATGTTTGCATCGACCAAACTCAATAATGGAATTCAGAGGCTTAAACTTCTCATCACTCTCAGCTGTCTTCTCTTTCCTCGTCTAGGCCCAACCTTTCCAAGTAAGCCTTCATACTGGTGACAACTGTCTTTCTTTCTTCGGCGACTTCAATTTGAAAAATCCCTCAATCTATGGTCTCTCTTTCACCACAGTATAGAACGCCTTTCATCACTTCAAAATTCCTTCCGCCTAACTACGGCACAACTTCTTTCCTCATCACTTGAACCCAACATTTTTACGACACTTCCTCCATCTACATTACCATGAGCGATCCGGCTACCACTCACCCTACTTAGCAAGCACCACAGCAATCTCAGTACACTTCGAAAACCGCAAGCAAATCGGTTCCATCACCTTCCAAAGATCCAAACAAAAACAAATCTCAGATCTTCAAAGCTCCTCATCCATACCAAGGGCCACAGTGAGAAGACTGAGCCAATGGTGATACCTGAAGACTAATCACCCACAACAAATTACAGAACGAAACAAAACATCCCCCCTCTCCACCTCCAACCTCCTCCAAACTTCACGAAAACCTCAGAACGCAACCAACCGACCACCCAAACCCACCCAAAACCTCACCAACCCCTCAAAGCCTCAACCCACATCCAAATGGCCTTCCAATCCCTCCCCCCAACCCCCGACGCAACCCCACCAACCCCTCCCAAAACCCCCCCTCGACCCCAAAAAAACATACATCTACAAACTGACCATCGACGACGGCGTCGCCCCCCACGCACCTCCCCCAACAACCCCCACCACCCCCGCCCTCCTCACCCTCGCAATCTGCAAACCCGCCATCCGCCGCACCGCCCGCCCCAACGACCTCATCATCGGCATAACCAGCATAACCCTCGCAAAAACCCACCGCTACCCTCTCAACGCCATCATCTACATCGCCATCGTCCCCGGCAAAGACTACACCCTACCACCCTACAGCAACCGTCTTGACAGACAGCATCTACACTTTCTCCCCCCCCCACCCGCCGCCAAACATCCACCTCCCCCGCCATCCACATCCAACCCTCCAACACCCCCCTCAACCCAATCCCCCCACCCGCCTACAAAACCCGGGGAGGGGGGATTATATACGACCTGGTATCTGTTGTTGAGATCTGGTACTACTGGTTCGTGGATGATATTACGAATTAGTATCTAGTTTCCAGTATTCACCATCCACCATCCACCATCCACCATCCACCATCTACTATCCACCATTCACCATCCACCATCCACCATCCACCATCCAACATCTCAACATCCAACATCCAACATCCAGCCTTCCGCATCTACCTAGCATCAAACACCCAGATCTATACGTTGTGTTCAGCATCCAGCATCCAGCATTTAGTATATATCTAGCATCCATCAAGGATCGTCGTTGGAATTGATTTTTAATCGATCAATAAATCAATAGCATTCATTCAGCGGAGGATTTTGAAGAAGAGAAGGGAAGAGAAGAGAAGGGAAGGTGCAAGACTATTTTAAGGGAAAGATTCCATCGTGGATCGTTACTAGGAAATTGCTCGTTACGCTTTTGTATTCCTTTGGATATGAACTCATCAACACAAGCATCCCAAAGCAGATATGTTTTAGAACATCTCCGCACCCGACAAATGCACACCACCAACTTCAATCACACCATCCCTTACACCGTCCCACCCACCCCTCAAATATAAAACATCGACTCCCTCACCCTCTCATGACAGCCACATCCCCATCAACCGCATCCACCGCCCCCTCACCCTCCCCCTCACCATCAAACAACCCGCCCAAATACCTCCTCCCCCTCTCACACGCCCGATCGGCATAGTACGCCGCAGGGACATAACTGACAGCCTTCGTCGCCCGCCCGTACAGATAGCACATATCATGCGTCAGCGTCTGCAACACATCCGCCACGCTCCTGCACTGAGCCGGCAGCGGCGTCGAGCCCGCGGGTTTGTAGATGCGGGTGAAGATTTCGTCGACGAGGACGACGTAGTGGGCTGGGCGTGCGGTGCCTTTGATGGCGGCGTGGGATTGGAGGTAGAAGTCCCAGGTGTGGGCGTTGGTGATGGTGCGGTCGACGAGGAGGCCGGGTTCGGGGTTGCCGTTGCGGTCGCTCGTGGTCTTGGGGTTGGGTTTGGGGGTGGGGAAGAAGCGGGTGTGGTGGCGTTTTGTGACGATGATGAGGGTGAAGCGTGGTAGTTGCTTGTCTTTCGTCTGTGAGGGATATTGGTACGCGCATGTGTCGCGGAGGGGTTGTAGCTCGTCGCGGATGACTTGGTCGTATTGGCTTTCTGATACGCCATCTCGGTAGATTAGGATGTTCTCAGGGTAGAGATCCTTGTTTCGTGACTTCCAAATTTTGAGGAGGTCAAGGAACATACTCTTGATGTCGGACACCATTTCTTGTCGGGCGCCCTTCACTTTATTCTCCGAGTCAGTCGCTTTCTTGGTGTCAACCCTTTGTATACGAAGGGCCGCCGGCCATTGCACGAGCACGTTATCAGTACTAGCAACCATAGCAGCCACACTCGGCGCATTCTCGGCGGAACCTGGAGATGGGTGCGTTACGTCTATACCAGGCACCATCGTTTTGCCCGCAGAGATGACACCTAGAGGGCCGGAGCCGGATGGTGGGCCTGAGCCTTGTCCGCGCGGGGGTGGACCATCGAGCACATGATTGATGCCATACAGCTTGAGATTAACTTTGAGCGCTACATTGGCAAAATACTGTAAGCTGCCAAAGATGGGAGAACCTCTGGCGTTCGTCTTTTGGTTGTAAAATTTGTCCGATCCCCCAATGCAGACCGTCTGGATACCGTATTTGACATCTCCGAGTCGTTTGATCTGATTGTATAAGGTGGTCGACTTGGCGGGCAGCATGATGAGTACTAATTGGCAACCTTTTCCGGACCAGTCCTCCAATCTCGCAGCCAATGTTGTTGCGATGTTGTGATCAGAGATTGGACCTTCATCCCGTGGTTCCCTAGTCTCAATGCCAGCGTTGTTCATACCCTGCCTGAAGGAACTCAACCTTGCTTTGTGTAAATCTGTGGCACGGCCGTTCGACGAAATTACCACATAGGCCCATTTGAGCAAATTTTTGGCCACGCAGAATTGTGGCGTCATCGTAGACCCATTCTTTTGCGGCGTGGGTCCTATGTTCCAAGTACTCTTGACCGATGATGTAGCAATCATGTTACCTCTGTATTTCACTGTTGGAGAACCTAGAACATGACCATTGACTGTGATCATGCCAGGCAATACACTGATGCCACACGGCGTCTCTTCTCGTCAGCTTGAATGACCAACAAAATTGGAGCCTATACTTACTTGGGGCATCTGCGGAGATCCGCGGTTGTCACTGGACGGTAGAAAGCCCATAGTACGGAGACCTTCGTCGCAGATAGACTTTCTCGTCTGTTCGGGATCACGGACTGCGTATCCAATCATTCTTTCCGTCTGTGTAGGACTGAGCTTCCTTTTGAAAAGTTGCCCAGGGTTCACGAGACAACGATCTGGCGGTAGATAGACGGGGAACTTTGCGTTGCCAACATTTACAAGGCATGTATTGTCTCTGATCTTGATTTCTGCATGGATTCAGTGAAGAGCGAGCATGAAATGTGATGGCGGATTACCTTTCTCATGGAAATAGTCCCATACGCTAACATAACCCCCATATGTCACCGCATCGAGATTACCATCCCTTCGGGGCTTTTCAGGCTTCATTTCCATGAAGAACTTTACATTTTTCGGTCCCGCACCAATGGGACCTGAAGAGGCTCCCTATCCATGCAAATCATTGGATCTTGTAAAACGTGGTGGAGGGCCCTGCTTCCTGGAGCTGTCTTTGTCCGCATCTCGCGGTCGCTGTCCGTCCGAAGATTGATTGGCTAGACCGAATACTGTCTTGTACTTCTTGATGGTACGACCGTTCTCCTCCCTATTCAAGTGTGGAATCTCAACTCGTAAACCCTTGACGAAGTTGTCCAAGATCTTCAAAGAGTCCGGTGACCAGCCCAGGTTGCACGCATCACAATAGATATCCATCAACTTGTCCAGGTGCTTGGGATCATAGAAGGCGCCATAGCTGACGCTGACATTCGACAATATGCAACCGTCCGCGATCTTTGCGCTCGAGAAGTATCCACGGAGCGCCACCAATGCTCCAGTCAGATCAAGTCTAGGGGTATTGGGGCTCAGTTCATAGGCTTTCTTACTACCAACAGTGGTAATGTTGGTAGATTTCCTAACGGTATGACCGAGGAGTATGTTCAGAGTCTCGGTTAAGACACACATCTTGTTCATGTAGGAAGGCTCGTCCTGCTGAGAATGGATGCTCTGAAGGAGCTCATTCATATCAAGGCGTTGCTGGTCAGAAACTCTCCTGATCTTGCAGATATACTCCTGGGCTCTATCACTGGCTTGTGTCTCGCCTTCGGCTCGATACTTGATGGATTTGTCTTGGATGAAAGGCAGTTCTGTGCAGGATACAATGAGGTTTTGAAAGTCAGTGGCAAATTGAGTCCTCACACTGACCAGCTCCTTTACTTCAGTGAGGAGAACCCTGAATAATTGCTTGCGTTTCTTGCCCTTTACGTCAGGTTCTATGGTGACGCTGTAACGATGGAACACAAGGTTAGGAGGTAGTTTGACTTCGAAGTAATTCGCTAGCACTTCGACTGGTCTACCAATAGTGCAGTAACCGGGTCGAGGTTGATAATGTATCATACTTGAGGGAGAGATAAACTCCGATGCTTTCTCAGCATCAGGGACCTTGGGATTTGAGGCACTGGCAGGACGGAGTGGGATGCTAGACTCATCAGTATATTGACTGATGCTCATAGATCTAGAAGACTGCCATACGAAAGAGTCTCGGTGCCACCATGATTATGCCCAGTGCTAACATGTTCGTTGGCATTTCGGGTCGGAATACGAGTGTTCGTTAGCCTTTCAATGAAGCCGGGTGCGTTTATTTGGACCGGTGGCACGGTCGATTCGTCATGCGATGCAGTGAGTGGGGTTGATCCAGTGACGGAAGGTGATCCTGCCTTCGAGGATTGACTCGGATTTGTGGTCGAAGCGGCGACCGGGTCAAAACCTGGGATATTATTCTTAGATTGAGTCGCCTTTTTGGAAGCCTTGGGCCGTGCCATCTCGAAGTTTCCAACCTACAAGCCCATTGAAGGCTTGGAGCGGTGAAGAGTCGACTGTTGCACAACTTTGCTGGTGAATCGACTGCGGGAAAACTGACCAAGAGACTTTGAGACAAGATCGAATTCTACCTTGATGAGTGGAGTAGAGAGCTGTTGCATGGCTTCACCTTACTTGTCTAGCCCGCTATATGTCATGCTCTGTAGCATCTAGCGTATGCTATTGATTGCTATGAAAACTCTAGGACAACGAAAAACGGAGCAAACAAGTCTCCGTCCCGAGACAAACAAAAACGCTGAAGATGATAGGTGGGTTTTCAGTCTTGGGCCCGATATTACGAAGGTAACCAAGCTTGGTGAGTTGGAAGTAGGCTGACGGGCATAGCAGCATCTGCTGGAAGTCAAGTTGTTTGTCTGAGCGGTGTCTGGCCTGCCGTAAATATGCACAGCGCTGGTATGACGGTATTGATGAAATGGTTCCAGTATAGCCGAGGTTGTTATCGCCATTAAAGCGCTTCTAGGACATCTATCAAGTTCTCACTGAGCCGTTTTGCTTTGGTCACGCACAAATATGACAAAGTCCCAAGAGCCTAGGTTCAAAGCGGGAGGTGCTGGATGTGCTGCAGGACGCAGTGCACCGTATGGTGTAACCGCAGTCCAACCATCAGTCACCAATCCTAGTAATGCGCCTTGAACGGCTGAAGCAGAGAAGTTGATGGCTATCAGACATTGTTCTTGTTCCCAGGTCCGAGTGAACGCAACCAACCCGGGACCACCTCCAGCTATCTTCAGCCATGTAGTTGTACCACGTCGAAGAGCAAGGGACCTTCTTCGTAACATGCCCAATTGGGTATAGAAAGTCTCAAAGCGAGTGGCAAGTGGCCCACTCCAATTAACCGCAGCATGAGTGTTCACGCCGCTACGGTCGTTGGCTACTTCCTCGCCCGCAAATAGCATAGGTACGCCTTCGATGGTGAAGTTGAACACAGCTGCCACCATTGTTCCCTCTGGTCCACCATACACCTTGAGATCCAGATCCATGTCCCATGTTTGCATGATAGAAGTGTGCAGCATACCCACTGGGTGTGCTGCTTTCAATTGAGTGCACACCTTGCTCAAATTTCTCGCATCCTGGGATCTGACTGCGAAGGCAACAGCAGGCTGAAGTGAGTAATTAGTGTAGTCCATGTTGAAAGGTCGTAGAGATAGATCGGGATTGGTGCATTCGCCAAGCAGAATCACTCTTGGGTTGACGCTCTTCAGACTCTGTCCAATAGCAACCCAGGCTGAGGCAGGAATCATGCGATCCTTCCCGCACGGGTTATCAGCTGTGTCAAAGCGAAATCCATCTACACTGAAATTTTCCATCCACCACCTGAGCATCTTGATCATATAATCTCGGACATGTGTTCCGTGTTTGAAGTCCAGCTGCGCAACGTCTTCAAACCAGAAAGCTTGCGCTATGGTATTTGGATCGTGCTTCTTCTTGTCCGTGTGGACGTAGTAATGGGCAGCCTGCGTAACGAGTGGATGATTCCACGCAGTATGGTTCAAGACCACATCCATGATCACTTTGATACCTAAGGTGTGCGCTTGGCTCACCAAATTTGCAAAGTCTGACAGCTGGCCTAGGGCTGGCGCTACAGCGAAGTAGTCTGCTACGGCATAAGGACTTTCGACAGCTGGGTGCTTGCCAGTGGGGATGCCAATAGGATGGATAGGCATGATCAGAATGCTGGAAAACCCCAAGCGCGCCATACGCGGTAGGTCTTGGCTTACTGCCTGCAAATCACCAGTCCGGGAATATATCGGTACATAGATGTTGTAAATCATCTCATCAGTCAATGTTGGAGCGTAAGAATACGTATCACTAGCCAGCGGAGCGATCTGATCAGGCTCTTGAGTGATTGAAGCTTGATTGCCCTGGGTGAGATGCCGGACAACTGTCCATTTACCTAATTCATGAGTCGCAGATTCCAACTGTATGATATTGGAGCCGACTGCCACATGAGATGCTCCGGCTGCCAGGCCGCTATTCTTGTTGACCAATGAGAAAGTGTCATCTGTTGCGGGCGATAGGATCCATAGTTCGCTTGCACCGCCATTGCATGACCATTGCTGCAAGACAGCACCTGCAGATTTGCTCTCATAGGACACGTTCAAACACACGTTCGGGGCAGATGCGTTGATCAGATAGTGAGCGTCCTGTTCCTTTTGCAGGTACCATTTTGGCAGAGGATGTTCCGAGGCGGCTGCTGTTATTGCCTTTGCGCCGGCGTATTCAGCATTTGCTTCGATACCAAGGTAAATCTCGGCGGTAGCGCCCTTGAGTGAGAAGACAGCGCCATCGGGGGGCAGTGACATGACAGGATTGTGACTCGCTACGATCGTTGTTGTTATAGAATAGGCTTCACAAGGCCCCTTTTTTCCCACAACGACTCACGCGATTCTCACCTTCTTCACAACGTGGGGGGTCCCAGCTCCGATCTACTCGATGTAGCAAAGGGACCTATCGACATGTGTCTTTACTATGTGTGCTAAGACACGACGCATCGTTTCCTTATCGTCCTACCCATAATAATTATTAGAATATGGAAGGCTGCCAAGCACGCTAAGACCCCCGAGGCCTCCCTAGACACAGGAAAGTAAGGTATACAACGCCTTTAATAGACTCGATTGACAGCCAAAGACCAGCATGGACCAATCTTGTGATAGGAATCTAGACAAGATACAAGCCCTTACATAAGCCACACGAGACCTTCAGAAGAAAACGAGGAACAAGGATATAGATGGAACACACCCACACCGTCACCCCAACTATTCCAACAAACTATCCCCTGCGCCCTCCCCTGCGATGAAATAGTTGCTACCACTCCGCTCCAAAGACATCAGACATCCAGCGCTCTACCATACATACGGGACAGTCAAATATGCAAACGAAGAGCGCAATATGGTGGACTCGGCATGGGCAATACGGCTTGCTGGATCTAGTCAGTATCATGAGAAGAGACAACGAGAGGATAGGACATATGGCGGTTTGAACTTGGCTATGGCGCTGCCGAAAGAGATTTACCTATACACACACATCACTCCAGAAGCCATGCTTCAGACCCAGCCATGATGCAGGGGCACGCCAGGACGCTGTGTTGCTGCTGGTCAGAAGGCGCCTCCTCCATAACGCAAGATCTAAGCTAAGCGCGCAGCCCTGCTGTGACATTCTCATCTCAGAACCTTCATCATTAGATCGACACCTGTATCATAAGTTTCCATGAAAATGGGGTTGAGTTGGGAATGAAACTTGTATGACACTTTCCATTAAAAAGGGGTCGAGTTGGGAGATGTGAATGAGGTAGACTTGAGATAAACATCTAAATTACATTTGTCTTGAACATCGAATGGTTTTGGGAAGGAAAAGCTACATAATGCAGTCAAGTCGATAGCTACGCTCCTGCTCTGCCAAAGTGCTAGTCATAGCTATAATGAATCATAATCGTTCAATCGAGAACCACCCTCTCATGTCGAGGTAGAAATAGCCTCCATCAATTGACTTCCCGGGTCATCAATCGCCCCTTCGCCTGCAGTCCCAAGCATGTTCGCAACCGAAGCACGCCGTTCGACATTCATGTTCGCATGCGCACTCGCACTCGACGACGCCTCCCCCACGCTGGGCTGATGCGGATCCGTCGCCGTCTCAGCAGCCTCCTGCGCAAGACCAGGACCATCTTCCGCTTCAGGCGTGTTCTCGGTCGCCCATGGCGATACGCCCTCTGTCCACTCCATTGCTCCCTCCCCGGCCATACCCACCTGTCTCATCTCCTCAAGCCACCAGCGGCCATAAGTTCTCAGTCGCTCCGCGCGGACAATGGACAACCGTTTTCCCTCTGGCGTCTTCATCATGCCCTCGAGTTTGCTCAGCTTTTCTTCCGCATGCTTGAGCGTATCTGCCATGCCCCCCTCCTTGCCCTTCGCACCTCCATATGTGAAGGCTCGACCTATGCCGGTAGCGCCAATGGCGTCGAGGCGGTCGGCATCTTGAACGACTGCGAGCTCGGGGAAGAAAGCGAGAGCGGAGGCGAAGCCTGCTTTGTTGGTGGTCTCGGCTGTGTATGATATGAATGGGGTTATGGCTCCGACTTTCGAAGCTATAGCCGCTGGCCAACCTATCCGGAGAAGGTGGCCTTCGACAGAAGGGACTGGAGGGGTGGAAGATTCGAGGTTGGGGTCGATGTTGGGAGGAATTGGCAGGCGTTGACTCGTTGTGGGAGGCTGGAATGGATCGAAAAGGTTTGGCTGGGCTTGTTCATTGGTGGTTGGTGGTGAAGGGTAGCTCTCCGTCTCGTCACTAGGGTGCAGGCGATATTTTTGATCATCTATATCGTGCATGAGAGCTACGAGCTCGACGATGAGACCTTCGAAGACTATCTTTCGATACGTATTCTGCTCCACTCTCAAGATCTCCATACTCAAGGCAACCACGCGTAGGACATGTTGATAATCGTGGCTTCCATCGAAGCGTGGTTGCGACATGTATTCTTGGACGAATTTCCGTGTCTTCTCCAGTAGCAACCTCCTCGCAGTGTAGCTCATCTTCTTTCCATAGTCTGCTTGCCGCTTCTTGCTTGGCCGAGTGCCGCGAATAGCGTTGTCGGCATTGTCTCTTGGCAGGGTCCTGGTCCACGAACCCAGTTGATCCCTTGGTCTGTTCTTCGGTGTTAATTTCCAGCCTGTCCAAGCCGAGGTCAGCATTGCCAAACGCTGGGGACTGGGTCTTGAATTGACACACCTATGCGCTTGCAGAATCTCTGCAAGGTACTCTCGGTCAATTCCATCCCGTGTTCCTGGTACATGAATTTGCACATATCTTTCAAGAAAGCCTCGGGGTGATCTGTCAGAAATTGACGTAAATGTTCCTGATGTTCGTGCTTCAGCTTCAATGGCCGTCCGCTGCCCTTCTTCTTGTTCGTGTTGTACACTTCCCCAGTCTCTTCGTAAAGCTTTATCATCGCCCGTGCCTTCTTGTCTGATATTCTGTGTCTGGATTTGAGGATCTCGGGACTGAGGCCTTTCTGAATATCGGTTTTGATGAGGCCGCAGAGGGCCATAGAGAGAGGTCGCGGCATGGCCTGAACGTTTGCGAGAATTTGCCCGCTTCTTCCTGATCATATTGTTGTCAGTTCGGCTTCAAGAAAGCTGAACACTGTTCAAGCTGTGCGAAGCTATCGACGAGCGTACTCACGTAGTTCAGTACTGCTAGTTCGGGTGATGAGCTACCGACTCGTACTCCCAAGTTAGTATTGATTGATCGACTTTTTACGTGCTCGGGTTGTAGAGTAGTCACATCAGCGATTACTCCCAACGCGATTGACTTTTGTGGACTCTCAATAGATTGGTTGTTGATAGGTGCTGAGTGGAGTGGTCAAATTCCAAGGATTTTGGGCACGGGGACACCTAATCTAGGAAAGGACTAGCGCCATGCCAAGGCTCCGGGCTTCTCTTTTCTTCATTTTATGCAATGTAAAGATACAACATACCGTACCCACCCATATTACATATTCACTCATTTGGACACTACACGACTGATTCTCACAACTGGCGTGAAGTCTAGCCGGCAATGGCAGACTGGCCCAAGGTCTACACTTTCTCTCTCCCCGCAATGGCGATCACGTCTACGTAGTGCTAGGCTGTGGTCCCGAGAGCGGGGATGAAGCATCAATGCGGTCCCAACTCGCTGTTCTCTCTGTCAACTCCTCTGTTCTACTCAACTGTTCACAAAGTTGCATACTCCTCACTTAATCGTCGCATATCACTCATCAAGCCACAATAACAATGGCAGACAGCAAGGTCGTGGCTCAGCGTCGACTCGGCCAGGTGAAAGATTTACTGACTATGAAGAAGACTGCGGCCACCATTCCGTTCGACCCAGACTGTACCAGCTTCCCTCAAAGGAAGGATGTCCCTCAGCCTTCGTACGCGCCTCCAGGAGTACAGACAGCCTGGGTGTGGGGACAGAAGGATAACGTCAGTGGCTACGGCCCACTCTGTAAACTTCGTTCCTAACCATGTCGACAGATCGGCCGGCTGAACCTCTTGACTCCAACCAGAGTCAAGGCTGCGGCTGCTAGCGTGATCAAAAGTGGAGAGATGGTTCCATTGAAGTAGGAGAGTGCCATCTTCTTTCTTCGTTGACTAAGCTCTTGGGTTTAGCCTCCCATTGAACCACCCCGAAGTACCTGCTTTCGCCCGAGAGTCTTTCCAGCACGAGATCAAGACTCTCATGGAGAATGTCGCCTACGATGATACATACAAGCTTAACACGCAAAGCGGCACCCAATGGGATGGCTTCAGACATTTCGCCTGGGTACCTACCCAGACGTTCTATAACGATACCCATGGCTCGGACATCATTGGTCCAACAGCGAACCACAAGTGTTCCATCCACCACTGGTCCGATCACGGCATCGCCGGTCGCGGCGTGCTTCTTGACTACAAATCATACTGTGAGAAGAAAGGTGTCGCCATCAACTCTTACGAGGCGGACCGTATCTCGTACACCGAGCTTGAGGCATGCGGAAAGGACCAGGGCATTGACATACGGCCACAAGCGCAAGGCGGAGACATACAGATTGGGGATCTCCTTTTTATTAGGAGTGGTTTCATAAAGACATACTTCAGCAAGTCAGAAGACGAAAGGAACAAGCTAGCTCTGCGGCCACATCAGCTGGGGCCGGACGACGGACAGAGATATGCGGGGGTCAAGCAGGAGGAGGCCATGATCGAGTGGCTGCATGACTGCTACTTTGCGGCTGTTGCAGGGGACAGTCCGACGTTTGAAGCATGGCCAACCAATCAAGGTAAATTGACAAGGGCGCACGTCCCATTGGGAGAAGAGCGCTAATGACAGTGGCAGAGTATTACCTCCACGAGTATCTGCTTGCGCTATGGGGTTGCCCACTTGGGGAGATGATAGACCTCGAAAGGCTGTCCCAAACCTGCAAGGAGAAGAAACGCTGGACTTTCTTTGTCACGAGTGCGCCAGCTAACGTCCCTGGTGAGGTTTGATTCTACTACAGGAGTGGGACCCGGCTAATGTCGTGCGGCAGGTGGTGTCGGCTCCCACGTCAATGGAACTGCGATTTTCTAGTGTTTCTGTTCATTCGCGAACAGTGTACACTCCATATTTTCCTTCCAATTTCATGTAGCAACAATCTGAACAGGCTTTCGAATTCCAGGCTTGCATAGGCAGTGAATGGTGAAACGTGCTTCTACAACAGCCGCTGATGGATCTAGGTCACTCTCCGCTCGATTATCATCTTAGTTTGTTGAGTATCACCACGTCCATCCTTTTGCTGTCCTAATAGATGTCTCGATTCCTAGGCCTTCTCTGGAGCTGCTTCTTACTTTGAGCAGGACCTTTAGGCCCGCTCCACGGTGTAGTACGAACCGAACAGCGTAGAGATTTAGGTTCACCGGTACCGCCTCTCTAAGGAAGCCTATCGCAAGCAATACGCTATGCAGATTCTACTTGTCGATATACGTCTAGCGGTTTACCGTATTTATGACTTTGAGGTTTTCAACTGCAAATCGTCACTAAAGACGAGCTTGAAACCGAAAAGGCCAAACAAGCTCCACGTTTCGGACCGATGCGACAGAATCACTTGGGGGCCAGGCTAATTCGATCTTCAATACGGTAGAACAACACCATAGATAGTACGCGCGTCGGTCTGATGAACTTCTTTGAATAAACCTTCAGAAGAGCGATCGGTAGTGGTATCGCGGCCGTCGAACAGTGTCGATACTGCAGCCCGTAATTGCCGGCTCGCGTCTGCTCATGATTGCGGCTTCATGATGGATGGGAATCGACAAAAGTGAGTATCCACCTTTCAGCCTGGCTGGCTCACATGATAAACTCAAGTTTCAGCAAGCTACTCAACTTCAATATCGACATTGGCTCTGCTCTCTGGGGGCTATATCGACCGATGATCCAGCACCCTTTTTCGCTTCAATTGGAAGCTACACGGCTATCATATCGATACTGATTGCAGTACATGAGACAATGAAATTCGTCGATGCTAAGATACTTGCTCTGGCACGGTCCCAACACATACAATACCATAATGGTTGATTATGATCAAGTATACCTTAAGCAATCATGTCCTCGGATTGTTAGCGCAGAGACGCTCTCATCATCTCTGAATAAAACTCGCAATTCGCCGGTCAGGACCCCATCATGAACGCCAGACCAACGAGCGTCAAGAGTGCCAGCTTATCTGTGAACGTCACAGATGGGTCCTCAGCGATGCCCGCAGTTTTCACGGAGATGCCTTGGCTTTGGGTACAAGAGTCGCATTAATTCTCGATCCAAGCTAAGGAAGCTGCATATTCGAGCTACACCACCAACTGCTACAACAACCAAAGCAATTTCCAGCTTGGGTCAAGTGACCATGGTTGCTGCATTAGTTCAGCCACAGCAAATGATGCATCCATCAATATTATTGTGTGCCGTGAAGCCATCCTTAAGCGCGTCGTTCCCATTTGCGCGTCAGTACTGATATACCTGCTTAGTCACTCCACCACGATACACGACATTTAGGGTGAGTGATCGGGCCGTATTCAGGACCGTGCGTTTCAGGATGATGGTGGGCTGGGCATATTGATAGGTGACTGCTTTGTTCAGCCTGCAGATGGCTGCAGATTGCTACTGCTGGTGCACGCAAGCTAAGATTGACAATCTGGGGTCGACGAACGCCTGGAAGTCAGAATTCGGCAATGCTGAACAGTGGTGGGCGAATGCAAGAACCGAAACACCCGTATATCTGACAGTGAAACATCGATCTCTTCACTTTTCGTCAACATGGATGTGCCGTTGCGATGTGTGGGTAGCTTCGACCTCTTCCTCTGGTAGGAAATCACCTGGAGAGGAACACCACCCTTGTTCTTCGCAAGCAGCCGAACGATGACAGAACAGACCGGTAAAGTTCCAATACTGGCCATCAAGGTGCGTCATTCGGAATAGGAACTCTACGTCGTATATACATGTCAACAACATCAAATTACTTAATGCGAAACTCCAACTGCGCCATCTTGTAACCTTCATGCTAACCCCCGTTTCCCGCCGTCAGATCATTACCGGTCTCTCCTACGGTGTCGCCATCTCCGTCGCTCTCGCCCGTATCGTCGTCCGCCTGCACATCAATAAAGGCCTGCACATAACCAAACGCCTGTGCCTGGACGACTGGCTTCTCCTCTTCGCATGCTCCTGCCTCACCGCCGCCACGATCCTCCTCCTCTACGCAACGCCCACCGTCTACCTGATCGAAGCCACTAGCCTCAATCCCATCGGCCTCTTCGGCGGCGGCGGATCGGGCATCACCGACCTGGACACGCTGCTGCGCAAAATCAACTTTTTCGCACGCTTCAATTGGGTTTATCTGATCCTGAGCTGGACCACCATCTTTGCCGTCAAATTTGGCTTTCTCTCTTTCTTTCGGAATCTCGTGCTGCGGCTGCCGAGTATTCACCGCTATTGGAGAGTCGTAGTTGCAGTCACGGCGGTCGTGTATCTTTTCTCTCTGATCGATGGGGTCATCGCGTGTCCCCATGACGGTTTGATAGCTTGTATGTCTCCCGAGTAGCCCCTTTCCATACCAATAGGATGTAATATTCTAATGCGTGGGGATAGTATCCTGCTCTGTCAGCTACGCCCGCGAGGTCGGAGCTATAGCAATCGCTTTGGATATCCTCACCGATCTCATGAGTATGCTAACACTCCTTTCTGTTTACCGCCCCCCTAAGCAACCCCTCGTAATCAATCTGACTCCAACCTCCTAGTCCTAGCAATCCCAGTCAACATCCTCTGGCGCGTAAAGATGCAAACGCAGCAAAAACTCGGCCTCGCCGCCTTCCTCTGCCTCCAAGTCCTCATGATCCTCATCGCCATCATCCGCATCTCCGGCTTCGTCTACCGCCACGCCTTCGACGAAGGCTGGGTCTACCTCTGGCAGCAGATCGAATCCTGCGTCTCCGTCTCCACGATCTCGCTGACTGCATTCCGGATCATGTTCGTTGCTGGCACTAGTCGCGGCGCGCACAGTCCGCGGCAGCAGCAGTGGAGCTTTGGGAGCGTGTGGAGGCGGCGGGTGGGTTTGTTGGGGGCGAAGAAGGGAAGTGGGTTGACAGAGTCGACAGAGGGGACGGGGGACTTGGACGATGTGGCGATTCCGGGGGCGCGGATGACGGGGATGAGGAGTTTCATTGGGGGTGATGATGGGCCGAGGACGATGGGGGGTGAGGATACGACGACGACGATGTTCTCGATCTTGGATGCGGATGGGGATGTGGAGGAGTGGCCGTTGAGACCGCTGCCGGTGAGGGGGAAGGGGAATGAGGGGTCGGAGAGGAGGGAGTTGAGGAGGCTGGAACATGTGTAATGAATAGTACTAGCATTGATATGATATACATGAGTCTAATATATACATCACGATGGCGAATTAGCGTCAGTAGCGTCCGAGATCCGAGCTTCCATTCTTTGTGATTCCTGGATAGTATGGTACCTATCCATACCTAAGGGGGTCTAAGTAGGGTGGTCTGTCTGATCATCGAATGGGTGACCTTCAGATGTCATAACAGAAGTTGGAACTTCAGTCTGACCTTCTCCCAACTGAACTAAAGACGCAAGCCACTAAGGAGTCGCTCTCTTAGAAAAGGATTCCTTATTACTATATTCTATATATTATTAGATGTGTCTTGTCGAGGCTTGACAAACGCAAGCTCCCAAAATATTCCGCAGAAACACCGCATTTTACAGGTGATACACCGTAGCCTCTCCAACGAAACTCAAGACATGATATCCTAAGCGTCTTCGAAATCCCTTTCCAATCACTCACTCCAAACGATAATATTTTAGTAGAGAAGTCGTTTGCGCAAAGTCAACACTCTACAAAATCGACAACATATACTCGACTTGGGGAGAACGCGTATAAGGATATTCTATCGAGAATGATGTGTTCGGGTTAATACTATGTTGTAGGTGGCGAGCTTTTTTGGAAGTTTGTCTATAATATCGTATGAATGCGTGTTGCGCGTCTGGTGAAAGAGACGGTCTTGGAAAAGCATTCAATTGGCATAGAATATGAAAATGTAGCGCTCCCAACAACAATCCTGCTTCGAACATCCCTTTCCACCGGTCAATTTTGAAGAACATGCTATACTTTCAATGTGTTTATCGTGTAGGTTTTTGGATACACACAGTAGAGCCTACTGCAGACTCTACCGGGCCAGCCGCCGTCTTCGATAGGAAAAGCTCCTTATGCGGAAGGTGAATCAGTGCAGTCTTTGCTTGCCTTTTTTGATGGTTAGGGGTGAGAGTTTTGTGTTGGGAATTTTTTTATAGTTTTTATTATGTTTGGAGTAAGTCTTTTATTGAAGGGAAGGACAAAGAGGAAGGGGGAAGGGAATAGGAAGAGGAAGGGGACTCTCGAGTTCTTTGTGAATCAACACTCCATAGCAAAAGTGCATAAACCATCTATCATTCGTAAGGGACGGTATAGATAAATTACGGTCCATTCACGTGGGTAACCACATGTAGGTACATAATCCATTCATCAACGAATGAATTAATAGTTCGCATCTGCGTAACACCAAGACTCCTTGCTAATATACAACATTCCATATGTGCCATCGCCAGCTCACATCACAGTCTTTCTTGGGGTATTCGGCTCAGCGGTATTAGAAGGTACAGGGGGTGTAAGAATGTACAAGGGCATGAATATGCGACTCATTTTGCAGTAGGGAGGACCGTATCGTGTCGTATCGTATCGGTCGAGATAGAGGAGTAGGAAGAGCGCATGCTAAGCAGAGTTTCAACGTATTCAAAAAACATCATCACCCCACTCGAAAGCCTCTTTCTGCGTCCCAGGTGAGATCTGGCCTTTGACAGCGGTAGCTTTCTTGATCGGGTCTCCGTTCAAC
>JAABUN010001721.1_pt1 | contig 45159 bp, 53 predicted proteins | sample 5559311 | NCBI WGS metagenome assembly JAABUN01 (sample SAMN10711877, study PRJNA513370) | rock metagenome | isolation source: Antarctica rocks | place: Antarctica: Victoria Land, Siegfried Peak sud
GTACCGTTTCCCATGCTCGCGGCTCCTCCACCAGCTGTTTCCAGACACCAGCCAGTGTCGAGGGGCCGCGAGCCCTCAGCTCACAGCACGAAGATCGTGTCTTGCCCCCTCAAGTTCGAAGAGCCCGGTAACATCAGCGACTACGCGCCGCTAGCTCAACTGGCAGAGCAGCGGACTCTTAATCCGCGGGTTGGGGGTTCAAGTCCCTCGCGGCGCACCCGTGCTACCTCCTGCTATGGGCCGTCAGGCGCTTCGTGCTGATCTTCAGCATGGGGCAACGGCCAACAACCGGCCAACGAATCCTCGCTCGGCCGGGTCACCAGACCAGCGATGAGGTTGGCCGCGGCGTGGTTCATCGGCGGTGTGACATGGCCGCACGAGTCGACGGTGGGGCATCACTGTGGAGTGGCCAGCCAGTCGGCGTGACCTTGCGGGAGGCGAGCCCGAGCTTGGCGTGGGTGTGACGAACCATCATGGAGCCGTAGGCGCGGCAGGCCGTCCGGCGTCCAGCATGTGCAAGTGCTTGGTGACGAAGTCCACCTGGTCGGGTGGGGGGATGTCATCACCGAGGCGTGACCGCACTTGCTGGTCGTCCCGTCGGCCGATCCTGCTCCGAAGTTCCAGAACGGCAGGGATGTTCAATGGCGGTGCTCTCCCGCCCGGCCTGACTCCAAGAACGGCCGGCGCGAACCTGCTGCCCTGTAAGCGATCCGTCGGCCGGGTGGGAGACACCTGGCACGGCCGTCTGGTGGAAGTGACCTGGTAGGAGCCTGCAGCAACGGGCCCGTCCCTGTCCTGTCCGACCTTCAGTCGCACCGTGCCCGCCCTTGCCCTTGCCAGCGCAGAAGGACGGACATGACCACCATGACACCTCTCGACGTCGTCGTCACCGGCGGAGTCGACACTCATCAGGAGCTGCACGTGGCGGCGGCACTGGACCAGCTCGGTCGGGTGCTGGGCACCGCGGCGTTCCCGACCACCGTCGCCGGCTACCGGCAGCTGCTGGCGTGGCTGCGCCAGCACGGGCAGCTGGCCAAGGTCGGGGTCGAGGGCACCGGCAGCTACGGCGCTGCGCTGGCCCGGCACCTGGCCGGCAACGACGTCGAGGTCATCGAGGTCGCCCGGCCGAACCGGCAGGTCCGGCGTCGCTTCGGCAAGACCGACGTCGTTGATGCGATCGCCGCCGCCCGGGCGGTGCTGTCCGGTGAGGCGACCGGCGTACCGAAGAGCCACCACGGCCCGGTGGAGGCGCTCCGCACTCTGAAGGCGGTGCAGCGCAGCGGAAACAAGGCCCGCACCCAGGCGCTGAACCAGATCCATCAGCTGCTGATCACCGCACCGGAGGACCTTCGGACGCGGCTGCGGCCGCTGGACCGCACGGACTTGCTGGCGACCTGCGCCGATTTCCGGATCAAGCCCGACGACGACAGCCTGCACGCCATGACGCGTCTGGCGCTGCGTGAACTCGCTCAGCGCGTCGTGCACCTGGACGAGCAGCTGACCTTGGTCAGCAAGCGGCTGCGTCGCATCACCGCCGCCGCTGCCCCCAAGCTCGTCGCCATCAAGGGCGTCGGCCCCGAGGTTGCCTCGACGCTGCTGATGACCGGGGGCGACAACCCGCAGCGGATGCACTCCGAGGCGGCCTTCGCCGCGCTCTGCGGTAGCAACCCGATCGCGGCCAGCAGCGGCAAGACCAACCGACACCGACTCAACCGCGCTGGCGATCGGCAAGCCAACTCGGCCCTGTGGCGCATCGTGATCGTCAGGCTCAGCTGCGACCAGAGAACCCGCGACTATGTCGACAAGCGGATCAAGGAAGGCAAGAGCAAGACGGAAGCGATCCGCTGCCTCAAGCGGTACGTGGCCCGCGAGATCTACAACTCGATGCCCTCGACGGACGCTGCTTGACAGTAGGAGCATCGCTTATGGACGGCTCGAAGCCCGCGGGTTACACGAAGCCGAACCGGCCGTTGCGCTCAACGACGCGAGGCGGCGCGCCGAGGACGTTCAGCGGCCGGAGGCGCTTTGACGACAACGGTCCGGTGCCGCGCTCGGGTTGCAGCAACGTATGCGGGCGGTGTCGTCGCCGGCGTCCAGGCCCTGAGCGAGCAGTGCAGCTTGGCTGTCGGTCAGCCGGAAACCGACTGTGTCCCACTCCCTGCCTTTCGCCTGATGCGTCGTCAGGCCGGGCACAGGGCGGTGCTGATGGCGGAGGCGGGCCGCAACCAGTTGGAGACGGTCGGTGTATCGCCAATTCGCTGTCCTGAATTGGCGGGGGGATACCTGGTTCAGGATGCGCGTCAAGTCGGTCCACGCGGTTGCTGCCGCTGGCCTTCCGGGCGCCTTCAGCATCTCAAGGATGCCCGCCAGCTCAGGCTCCAACTTGCGCGGCGTCTCTACGTCAGTGATCGCGAGGGACGTCAGTGCATCGCCAAGGTAGGTGGCGTCCTCGCCGAGGACGTTGCGCGTCACATGGTTGAGCAGAATGGTCGCTGCGGCTTCTTCAACCGTCCCTTTGAAGCCTCGGAAGGCAAGCGGGAGCACCATCTCGCCGAGCTCCCACAGGGGTTTCCACTCGGTCCCTAGCACTAGCACCACGTCGACCGCCTGTCGCGGGATCGCATCAGCTTCGACTCGAAGCAGGGGAACGGCTGCACCAGCACGCAGTTGCGATGCCACCGTCGCCTGCTCGGCCGAGCGCCACCGAAACGACTTGGTGAGAGGTAGGACCCGCAGACCGGTCTCGGAGATGAGTTGCCGCACCAGCGCCGGACGCGCCCCACGAAAGAGATACAGCGCCTGCCATGGATCTCCGACCAGGGTGAGCTCGACGCCAGCCTCGGCAGCAAGTCGCAGCACCGCCACGTCGAGGTCGTTGGCGTCGAAGACCTCGTCGACAATCAGCGCACGAACCGTTGAGGCCAGCCGCTCCCGAAGACGGACGCGAAGGTTCCCCGTTGCCATGGCTGCGGCCACCAGAAGCCGGACGTCGCCATGCGTGCAGACACCATCGTTGAACTTGCGTCCGATGGCTCGAAGATCGGGTCGGGCAGCCCGGTCATCTGCGAAGAGGCGCTGTGCGACGACTGTTCCGTCCCGAAGCACCAGCGTATAGGTCTGGTTAGTCCAGAACGTCTCGCCGAGGATGTTCCAGCTGTCCTCGACCTTGAGTGCTGTCAGGCCTCCGGGCCAGCGGACGTCGCCAGTCCGCAGCAAGTGGTGCAGCAGGTCGGACATCACGGTGTCGAAAGTGATGATCCGGTGGGGCCAGGCCGTCGCGGCCGGACCCGTGAAACGCCTCACACGCCGGCGGAGGTTGGCTGTCGCGGCTCGTGTGAAGTTGACGGCGATGATGGCCCGTGCATCACTGCGGTCGTACGGCCGGTAACGCAGAGCCGTGTAGCGGTGTGCTGCGACGGTAGTCTTGCCCGTCCCCGGTCCGGCTTCTATGAATACGCCTCGGGCTGCGGTGCCGGCGGCGAGTGCCTGCTCGTCCGTCAGGCCGGATATCAGGGCGTCGTCGCGCATGGTGGCCGACTGAGCAGGCGCGGGCATCAGCGGACGGTCAGACGTTGAGGTCAGGGTTGCTCGACGATCTGCCGTCGACATTGCCGTCCGTCGGCTCGACGGGAGCGTCAGTGGCTGGTGTCTCGCTGCTTCTGGTCCTGCGTGGCGCGCTCGGCGTCGCCGCGGGTGCTGGGTCCGACGGCGCGTCTGCGAAAAGGAAATCGAACAGGCGGACGACGTGCACTGGGACGGCGACTGCGGCCGTTCCGGACAGCCGTGCCTCGGCCATCCGCGCGGCGAGAACTAGCGCGAACTCGCCCTTGCGGGTAGACCCTGCTCCGGCGGGGGTCGCCGGAGTCTCCTGCTGCGCCTTCCGGGCGCCGCGGAAGAGCTCGTGGATGGTCTCAGGCGTAAGGGGTGGTGGTGCCGCGAGTCCCAGGTGGGCAAGGGCGTCATAGATGAGTCCTTCGTTGCCGTCGGAGCCTGCCCCGGTAGTCCGGACACCTGTTCTGAGGCGAGACTTGCCTTGGAGAGGAGTCCATCAGTGCCAGCACCACACCCGCCGGAGTTCCGGCGCCGCGCGGTCGAGCTCGCTCGGCTGCGGGAGAAGCCCGTCGCGGAGATCGCCAAGGACCTCGGGATCAGCGAGAGCTGCCTGCGTAACTGGATGAGCCAGGCAGACATCAACGAGGGCCGCAAGGAGGGCCTGACGACAGAGGAGCGGGCCGAGCTGGTTCGGCTGCGCCGGGAGAACCGGGTGCAGGCGATGGAGATCGAGATCCTCAAGCGCGCCAGCGCCTACTTCGCCCGCGAGAACGTGCTCCCAAAAGGCTGACCGGGCTGGTCCTCGAGCTCGCCGCGGACGGCATCCCCGTCGCGGTGACCTCCCGGGTGCTGCAGCTGCCTCGCTCCACCTTCTACGACGCCAAGACCCGACTGCCGTCGGCGCGCGAGGTCGCCGACGGGCACCTGACCGAGCTGATCGGCGAGGTCCACGAGATGTCACGCGGCTCCTACGGCGCCCCGCGCGTGCACGCCGAGCTCCGCCTCGGGCTCGGCCTGCCGGTCGCACGCAAGCGGGTCGCCCGGCTGATGCGCCAGGCGGGCATCTGCGGCAGCGGCGGCGTCCGCAAGACCTGCCACCGCTCGCCCGCGCAGGCGGTGCACGACGACCTGGTGCAACGCCGGTTCGCCGCCGAGGGCCCCGACCGGCTCTGGTGCACCGACATCACCGAGCACCCCACCAGCGAGGGCAAGGTCTACTGCTGCGCGGTCCTGGATGTGTTCAGCCGGCAGATCGTGGGCTGGTCCATCGCGGACCACATGCGCTCCGAACTGGTCGTCGACGCCCTGCAGATGGCGACCTGGTGACGCCGGCCGGACGCGGGGACGATCGTCCACGCGGACAGGGGCAGTCAGTACACCTCGTGGGTCTTCGGCCACCGGCTCCGGCAGGCCGGCCTGCTCGGCAGCATGGGGCGCGTCGCCAGCTCGGTCGACAACTCGATGATCGAGAGCTTCTGGTCCACGATGCAACGCGAGCTGCTCGACACCCGACGCTGGACGACCAAGACCGAGCTCGCCTCGGCGATATTCGAGTGGATCGAGGCTTGGTACAACCCGCGCCGCCGGCACACCAGCCTCGGCATGCTCAGCCCCGCCGAGTACGAAGCCCTTCACAACCAGGCTGCACCCGCGGCATGATCACCACACCGACCGTGTCCGGAGAACCGGGGCAGGCTCCCTACTGCGCACAAGGTACGTGCCTTGTGCCACCCCACCTGAGCGGCCCTTGGGCGCGCGACTCACCGCACAGGGACGAACACCAGCCACATGACGAACGAGTCAACAACGGCAAAGAGTGCCACGGGGAGCACCTTGAACATGCGCCTCACCGGAGCGTTCTGCCCGAGGACGTTGCGAGACCCGTCACGGCTACCTGATGCGGCGGTAAGACGTCCAGAAGACTCGGTTCTGCACGACGTTGGGTGACACGGCCTTGCGTGCTGGGGCCGGCCTCCGACCGGGAGCCCGCCGCCGGCCCAGTTTCCGAATCGTGCAGCGAGCCGAGAACTGCTAGAGTGGCTGCAGGAGTCGGACTTGGTCCTACTGGTTCGCAACCAGAAGCTCCGCAGAAGCAGGGAGATCCGGGTGCAAGTCCCGGCGGCCTTCGTGCCGTAGCTCAAGCAGTAGAGCCCCTCTTTTTCCTTCTGAGTGGAGGCCGGCCCTCCACTTTTTGGTCAGTGCCGCGAGGCCGCTGCCTGCTGACCGAGAAGACCGGTCTGGACGAGGTCACTACCGTCGCCTTGCTGGCCGTGCACACGCGCCCGGGCCAGTCGGTCGGGGCGCTGGCGCAGCTTCTCGGCACGACCCATTCCGGAGGGGTGCGGATCGTGAACCGCATGCACCACGCGGGACTGGTCGACCGGCGGCCGGGACCCGATGGTCGCACCGCGGCACTGCACGCCACGGGTCGCGGAGACGAGCTGAGCGTCACCGCGTTGGAGGTGCGGCGGGCTGCCTTATCCGATCTCATGAGCAACCTCGCACCCGTTCAGGTCGAGGCTCTTACTGGCCTGATCGACGACCTGGCGCCGGCGTTGGCGCGCACCCGGGCTGAGGCCCAGCGCGTGTGCCGAATGTGTGAGCACGCGGTGTGCCGGGGCGAGCTCTGCCCCGTCGGCGGTCACCTCTGAACCACCGCTGGCCGGGCTTACCGGTGACCGGACCCACCTCACGCAGGGAGCATGATCATGACCGAGACTCACACCACCCCTCCGCCCGTTACCGGTACGTCATGGGCGCACGACTTCGACTCCATGGATGGTCGGATCTGGCTCAACACCGCCCACCAAGGGCCGCTTCCTCGAGTGGCAGCCAGCCAGGCCAGACACGCGACCTCGCTCAAGGAAGCGCCCTATCGGATCGCTGATGAGGCGTTCTCCACGACACCTGAGACGCTGCGCGCAGCATTGGCCCGGCTCGTCGGCGGCCGGGCCGAAGAGATTGTCCTGGGCAACAGCACTTCGCACGGACTGCACCTGATCGCCAATGGGCTCACCTGGCATCGCGGCGACGAAGTGATCACCATCGAGGGCGACTATCCCGCCACCGTGCTGCCCTGGCTGCGCCTACAACAGGCCGAGGCCGGCATCACCGTGCGTACGGTGCGGCGCGACCCCTCGGGCACCATCGACCTCGAGCACCTGGCAGCCACCCTGACCCCACGCACCCGGGTCGTGGCCCTGACCTGGGTCGACTCCTTCACCGGGGCTACCGCCGACCTCGACACCATCGGCGGCCTGTGTCACGACCACGGGGCGCTGCTGGTCGTCAACGGCTCCCAGGCCGTCGGAGCCCGACCGGTCAACGTCTCCACCAGCGCGGCCATCGACGCCTTGGTCTCCTGCGGCTACAAGTGGCTGTGCGGCCCCTACGCCTCGGGCTTCACCTGGCTGCACGCCGACCTGCTCTCCACGCTGGAGCCTCAGCAGGCGTATTGGCTGGCACAGCCGGCCGGGCAGAACCTCGAGCACATGCAGGACTACCGGATCCGCGATGACCTCGGCGTGCGGGGCTTAGACGTCTTCTGCACCGCGAACTTCCTCATCACCCAACCCTGGACCGCCGCCGTCGGACTCCTCATCCAGATCGGCATCGACAACATCGCCGCCCACGACCAAGCCCTGATCCAGCGCCTGCTCGACGGCATCGACGAGACCGCCTACGCAGTCGTCGGCCCCACCGACCTACGTAGCCGCTCGACCCTGGTCGTCCTGCGTCCCCGCAGCGGCGGCCCCGAGCAGATTCACGCACGGCTACGCGGGGCCGGCATCGACATCGCCACCCGCGAAGGCAACCTGCGACTGGCCCCGCACCTGTTCAACACCACCCACCACATCGACCGCACCCTCGACCTCCTCAACCCATGACCCGTGCCACGCATCCCGCCGAACGGGGCGCTCGCAGGCAGCGGGTCCGCTGGGTCACTGGTACGTGGGAGCCTCCGCGATGGCTCGAAGCTCGACGAGCGCGCCCGGTGTGATCAGCTCGCCGACACTCATCGCCGACCACGCGGGGTAGGTCCGGCCAGGTACCTCATGACCTTCGACGATCTCGCCCAGCGCTACGTCAACACCTGGAACGAGACCGATCCCACCGCCCGCGACGCCCGGAGCTCGTCCCCCCAACGCCGTACGCGGTTGCCCACGGCGTGATGGAGGTTGGCCACTCCGGTCCGCCCCGTAAGCCGAATGGTTACCGATATCCATGGGCACCGGTGAAAGATGCTGAGCTGCAGCGACAGTGAAGTCGTCCCGTATGACCCGCCCGATGACGTGCCCGGTGAGGGCACCCTATGCGGCGCGTCGCTCGGCTGCTTCGAAGATCACCGGTGAGGCTAGAACTTGACCGGGTGGTCCACTCGGTGCCGCTGGTGCTGGGTGGTCCGGTCAGGACAACTACCCGGCTGGCCCGGCGGCCAGATGCCACGCCTCGGATCCCCGCTCGCGCGCCTCTCCGCGCGGTGCGCCGGCCATATGCGGTCTCCGTCTGCACGTACGTGCTGCGCCGCAAGTACACGCCTAATGGTCCCCGCCCGCGCGCCAGAGACCTCGAGGGGTCCACCGAGCCGGCGGAGTGCTCCTACGAAGCACCAGGCCTGGCCAGGCCGCCTGCGTCGTCTGCTGCGTTCGGCCTGGGCTTGCCAATACACGGCCGCCTTCCGACCTGACGCTGCCCCTCTCCGGCAAGCGGTTGGTGAGCCGGCTACGCCGGCCGTTCCGAGCCGCTCAAGGGCGGTTCGTCGTATCGGAGATACAAGTGTGTGTCGTCGACTTGCGACCGGCCGGAGGGCTGTCCGGGCAACCGACGTCGGATGTGCCGACGGCGCAGCCAGTGGGCACCTGAGCCGGCGTGACGCTGTCGCATGTTGGGGTCCGGTGGTTGCGTACGCCGCAGGGCTGCTCCGGGCGGGTGGGGGTGCACGCGCCTTAGTCGAGCCTGCCGGCCCCGCCGGCCCCGAAACCCATCGGCCGTCCGCTCGGCGAGGCGCCGCCCCGCTCTCCGGCCGCAGCTCCTCCGGCGTTTCCCGGCGCCGAGGACGCCACCCGCCGGGCTCCACCAATGCGCCGGCCTCCGCCACGCGCATCGGCCACCGCGGTTGGGTGGGGCCATAGATCTTCGGTCGCCAGCGAGCGCCGGCAGATAGCGGTCGGTCAATTGATCCGGCGGGGGCCTAGGGATGCGCCGCGGCCACTGCGCGGGTTGGCGGCAAGTTACCTGATCACCCGGGCGCGGTTGTCCGTCGTGACGCCGGGTGCGAGCAGCGGCTGGCGGGCAGGCATGCGTTGTCCGAACGATTGTCCGTAGCGCAGTGGCACCGCGCCGAGGTCGGGACGCGTCTTGCTGATGTCCACGTCAATGATCTACCCAGGGGCGGATTGTTAGAGCGCTGCCCGAGGAGGTGTCGCTCAGCGCTGAAAGTGCCGGACCGACCCCACCACGAGCATTGCTGACGGCATCGAGCAGGAGTGCGCTTCGGGCCCAACGAGATCCTCGCCGGCCGCCGATGGCTCACCCGTCGCGGCCGGCAGACGGATTGGCGGCCAGCGCGTCGTGCCGGTCCTCATGACGCTGATGGATCCCGGCCCAGTCGATGCGGGTGAGCCCCGCCAGTGCGACGAGGAGGAGCACCTGCACCGCGATCCCCCACGGCGACGTGAACGAGGACGTCACCAGGCGCCCGGCACTTGTATTCGCTGCCGCACTCGCACCGCCGACGTACAGGCCGTAGCTCACGAGCCGACCGAAGAAGAACGCGGCTGTCAAGGGGACGAGCGCGACCCCGATGAGTCCGGCCGCCTCGAAGAGCTGCGCGGACGGCAGCGGAGAGAGGGCGAACAGCGCAAGCCCCGCGAATGAACGCTTGCGATCCCGGCTCAGCACCTTGCCGGCGGCTTGAAGGTTCGCGGTCTGCCGGGTCGAGACGTGCCCTCGCAAATGGCTGAACGCGACGGCTAGCACGAGCCGCCCGGCTGCGGCCGCCGTCGCACCGATGAGTACCAGCGCCACCACGGCGAGGTGCCCGTTGAGCCGGTAGAACACCAGGACCGACCAGGTCGGTGGCCCGAAGGCCGGCAGCAGGTTCACCCCGAAAACGACGGCAGCCACGATCAAGTACGACGTCAGCTCCATCGAGACCTCCCAGGATGGCCATGCCCACCGCTGACCCGGCCGCGAGTTCCAGTCCAACTACTACAACTTGTCGTATGATCAAGCCAATGGCCAACATGCACCCACCCAGGCGACGCGCGTCCGGGCAGCTCGAGGGCGAGACCCTCGCGACGCTGTGGTCAGCCGATCACCCGATGACCCCAGCCGAGGTCCAACGGGCGCTCGGCGGTGAGCTGGCGTACACCACCGTGATGACGATCCTGACCCGGCTCTACGCCAAGGGTCTCGCGCAGCGTGTTCCTGTGCGGCGGGGCTACGCCTACCGCCCAGCGGAGGGGCAGGCGGCGTTCGCGGCCCAGCAGATGCGCGACGTGCTCGACTAGGGTGCGGATCGCAGCCTGGTGTTGCAGCAGTTCGTGCAGCGACTGCAGCCGGACGAGGAGCAACTGATCCGGCGGGTTCTTCAGGGTCGGGGCGACGAGGACGAGGACTAGGTCATGCGCCTGAGCGTCTATGCCGCCCTCACCGTCGCGCTACTACTGGGTGGCAGCCTACGACCAGTGGCCCGGCGTCTTCCGCCAGCGGGCGCGGTCACCACGCTGGTGAGCGGGGCCCTACTGGCGGCGGCGGTGTGGACCTGGTGCCTGGTGCTGCTCGCCAGCACGCTTATCGGTCAGTTGCCTCTCGTGGCCAGCCTCGGGCGTTGGTCAGAGGCCTCGCTCGCGGCGTCGGACCCGGTCCACCCGCTGGTCGCGCTGGCCGCCTGGACCGTTCTCCTCGGGATGGCGATCTGTCTGGTCGTAGGAACGCGTCGCCTGCTGCACCAGGCGCGTCCTGTCGTGTGCGCCGCCCATCTTCGACCAGCAACGGCGGACGGGCTCGTTGTGGTCCACGACGCTCGTCCGGCCGCGATGGCAGTTCCAGGTTGGCGCGGTCGGGTGGTGATGACGTCGGCCATGCTACGTCTGCTCTCATCAGCGGAGCGCCGCGTCGTACTCGCTCACGAGCGTGCTCACCTGCGCCATGGCCACGCCGCCTACCGCGTCCTGGCGCGGCTCGCCGCATGCCTGCTGCCAACTCTGCGGCCGGTGATCGATGAGGTCGACTACCAGCTGGAGCGCTGGGCCGACGAGGTGGCCGGGCGAATCGTTGGCAGCCGTCGGACCGTCGCCGAGACGCTGGCTCGGGTGGCACTGGCCGCGAGCCCGCCGGCAGCGCCCGCAGTCAGCGCGGCGTTCCACGGCATCCGGACGAGCGCTCGGGTGGCGGCGCTAGTTGAGCCTGTCCAGCCCTTCCGCCGCCGACGGCTCGCCCCGGTGATCGGACTGGTTGCCCTCATCGTGCCTACCACCCTCGAAGCGAGCCATGACCTGGAACGGCTCTTCGAGCTGTCCAGGCATGCGCTGGGGGCATAGCGGCCGCAGGTACGCGTCGGCCCTGCGTCTCAGATATTGTAGTAGTCTGTAGTAGAGGCCTCCTGACGCCGCCCCGGGCGTCGCCTCACCAGACAGCTACCAAGGGGCCGTCCCGTGGCCGACATCAGCTACCTGCAATCCGTCGTCATCGGTTTGCTGCAAGGGGCGACTGAGCTGTTCCCGGTTTCCAGCCTTGGGCACTCCGTCCTCGTGCCCGCCCTCATTGGCGGCTCCTGGCAGCATCTGGTGACGGAATCGGCGACCGGCAGCAGCGAGGCCTCGCCGTACCTAGCCTTCATCGTCGCCCTGCATGTGGCGACGGCCATGGCGCTGCTGTGGTTCTTCCGCACCGACTGGGTCCGGATCATTCGGGGCTTCTTCCGGACGTTGAAGACCCGCAAGGTAGAGACGTCGGACGAGCGACTGGCCTGGCTCATCGTCGTCGCGACGATTCCGGTGGGCCTCACCGGGCTGCTGCTCGAGCACACCTTCCGCACGCTGTTCGCCAAGCCACTGGCGGCCGCCATCTTCCTCATGATCAACGGCATCATCCTGCTGCTCGGCGAGCGTCTCCGGCGCGCGAGCAACGTTCAAGACCCCGTAGCGGAGATCGGACCGTCCGAAGGCGGAAGTACGGCAGTCCTGGTTGAGCGCCGGACGCTCCATCGCCTGGCTTACCGGGAGGCTGGCTTCATCGGGCTGTTCCAGACCCTGGCGCTGTTCGCCGGCATCTCCCGGTCAGGGGTAACGATGGTGGCGGGCCTGCTTCGGGGCCTGGACCACGAGGACGCCGTCCGCTTCTCTTTCCTACTCGCGACTCCGGTGATCCTGGCTGCCGGCGTGCTGAAACTGCCCAGCTTGGCGGGGCCGGCCGGTGCCCATATTCACGGCCAAGTGGTCGTCGGCATGCTGGTCGCCGGGGCGGCCGCCTACCTGTCGATCAAGTACCTGGTCCGCTACTTCGAGACCCGAACACTGACGCCGTTCGCCATTTACAGCCTGGTAGCCGGTGCGCTCTGCGCTCTCCGCTTCACGTTGGCCTAGAACCGCTGCGCCGTTGCTTTAAGGAGATCCCGTCTGTGCAGCACCCCATCCCGTTAGCGCTCAACCTGCTGGATGCACGTTCTCTGATCGAGAGCTTCGGGACGGTGGGCATCGCGGTTGTTCTCTTCGCGGAGACCGGCCTGCTCGTGGGATTCTTCCTGCCGGGCGATTCTCTGCTGTTCACGGCTGGTCTGCTGTGTGCCACGTCCACCTCCACGGTCCATCTCTCGCTGCCCGCCACGCTGCTGTCGGCGGCCCTCGGGGCGCTGGCCGGAGCCCAGGTCGGCTACTGGCTTGGCCGGCGAGCCGGCCGATCGCTCTTGGCCGAGCGACATCGCCACCTGCAACAGGCGGCTGTCCGCGCGGAGGAGTTGCTGCGTCGCTACGGCTATGGCCGGGCCATCGTCTTCGCGCGCTTCATTCCCGTGGTCCGCACGGTGCTCAACCCACTTGCCGGAATCGTTGGGGTACCAACGCGTGTGTTTGCCCGCTGGCAAGTGGCCGGCGGACTGCTGTGGACGGTGGGCCTCACCCTCGCGGGGTACACGCTTGGCCGACACGTCTACAACATCGACCACTACCTGCTGCCGATCGTCGGCGCCATCGTCGTAGTGTCGCTGCTGCCGCTTCTGATCGAAGTCATCCGGGGGCGACAGAGCTCGGCGTCGGCTGAACCGGGTCCCGCTGACTGATGAGCCATCTCATCGACCGTCTTCTCGGGCTCCCGCCCCCGCTCGTCCTGGCCATCGTTTTCCTCCTGCCCGCGCTAGAGGCCTCCGCCTTCGTTGGCCTGATCTTCCCCGGCGAGATCGCCATTCTGCTCGGTGGCGTCTTGGCCAACGAGCACAAGCTGTCCCTGTGGCTGGTCATCGTGGCTGGCTCGCTCGGCGCCGTCGTGGGCGACACGGTCGGATATGAGGTGGGTCGGCACTTCGGTGACCGGTTGCTCGCCAAGTTGCCACGACGGATCGTCAAGCCAGAGCACATTCAGCGTGGCCACGAACTGCTGCGGCGTCAGGGCGGACGGGCCGTGTTCATCGGGCGCTTCACTGCGGCCCTCCGTGCCCTGATCCCTGGCCTTGCCGGCACCAGCGGCATCCCCTATCGACGGTTCCTCTTCTACAACGTGCTGGGCGGCGTGGCCTGGGCTGCGGAGACGGCCGTTGTCGGTTATCTGGCTGGCAAGGGCTACCGGGCCGCAGAGCACAAGCTCAGCATCATCAGCCTGGGGCTGCTGGCCCTCGTTATTGCGCTGATCATCGTGCGGGTGCTCCGCCGCTCGGAGCGCGTCCGTCGGTTTGCTGACAAGTACGACCCGACACGTCGCCTCGGTCGCCCGCTCAGCCTGTTGCTGGCGGTTCTGATCGGAAGCGCCTGGATCTTCTTCGGGATGCTGCAGGATGTTGTCAACCATGACGAGCTGGCACTGCAGGATCCCCACATCCTGCAGAGCTTCATCAGCCACCGGACCGGAGTACTGACCGGCATTGCCAAGGTCCTAACGACCCTGGGGGCGACCCCAGTCGTCTACCTGCTCCTGGCCGCGACCGCCCTGCTTGTGTTCTTCCGGAGGCGCGCCAGGATCGCACCCGCCGGTGCCGTTGTGGCGCTCGCCCTGGGGCAACTCGTACGAGGACTCGTGGTGCACGGCGTGCATCGGCCTCGGCCACCGAACGAGCTCTGGCTGGCTCCCGCGAGCGGCTACGCCTTTCCCTCTGGGCACACGACGACCGCCACGATCGGATATGGGCTGATTGCTGCGCTGCTGGCCTTGCTGACGAGGAAACGTCAGGCTCGCATCGGGCTTGTGGTCGGTGCGGTTGTGGTGACGTTGGGCGTCGGCGTGAGCCGTGTGTACCTGGGGGTGCACTGGCTCAGTGACGTCATCGGCGGATGGAGCCTAGGTGTCGCCTGGATCGCTCTGATGCTCGTCGGTATCAGCGTCGGGACGACCCTCCGCTCACGGTTGACCTACCGGCACCGACGGCCGCAGTGGTCAGCGCGGCCCTCGGCGCCGGGCCCATCGTCGAGGACGGCTTCGTAGTCGGGCCGTCCACAGCCGCCGGTACGCGGGAACGGCCAACGCCTCCCGGATGCCAATCCGCGACTCCGGCGACGCGTTCTCGACAGGGGTCTGGCGGCCCAGCCGGGTCACTCGCGCCGACTCGCGAGAGCCGGGCACGCACCGTTGTCACCGACCGAATCATGGTGCCGCTGGTCGTGCTCGAATGAGGCCGAGGAGTTCGCCGTCCGGGGTGGTGACGAGAAGCGCGGTGACCCGCCGCTGGGCCATCCGGTCGAGGGTGGCATCGAGGTTCTCGTGGGCTCTTATGGTGGCCGGCCCCGGCTGCATCGCGTCTTCGGCGGTGCCGCCCGTGGCGCCGAGTCGGTCGAAGCGAAGGCGTCCCAGCACGACGCCCTGGTCGTTAACCACGACGCAGATCTCGGCACCGGGGAACCAGGCCCGTACGTCATCGAGCCGGTCCGCCGGCGCACCCGTCGGGACGTCTCGATCGACCGCGTGCAGGACCCGTCCGGCCGTGCTCGCGGTCCCTTCGGTGGGCCAGCCGGCCGCGATCCAGTCCAGCTTCCCGGCCGCGTAGTCGTGGACGGTGAAACCGAGGTCTTCGAGCCGGCACGCGGCCCGTGGGCTCATGTCTCAAAGTCCGTCCCAGCAGTAGACGATCACCGGCCGGGTCCAATCGAGGACGGCCGCCGACTCGCGGGTCAGCGACTTCAGCGGCAGGTGGAGCGCGCCAGGCAGGTGCTCCTCGTCGTACTCGTCCTGGGGCAGCACCTCGACGAGTTGGGCACCGGCCTCGACCAGCCGGGCGAGGGCGTCACGCCCGATCGCGGTGGGCATCCTGGACCACCTTCCGGGAGCCTCGAACGCGGATCACCTGCCCCCGGATCACCATGCCGGAGATGACCGAGAGCACCACCACGATCAGCGCCCACGTCCCCAGTGTCAGACCGGCCAGGGTGCCGGCTGTGCCGAGGAGCAGCGGACCCGCACAACACACGACGGCCGCGACCACGGCCCCGACGGTGTGGCGTTCCCGGCCGGTCATCGCTCGGCCAGCGCCGCGATGATCTGGTCGAGGGACGGCGACCCCTGCGCCCCGCTATCGGTGGGGTAGACCCGACACGCCAGACCGCCGGCGGCGGGCGCGCTGCCGAACAGGTCACGCTCATCGACGAGGATGGTCGGCGAACCCCGGAACCCGACCCGCTCCGCGTCCGCCGGCGTCTCCACCTTGTGCAGGATCACCTCGGTGGGATGACCGGTTGCGGCCAGCCCCTGGACCAGCCGGTCGCGGGCGACCCGCCAGTTGGGGCAGCCGTCGAAGTAGAGCAGTGTCACGTCCATCGGGCCAGCATTAACCTTCCATTGCGGTGGAGGGTCAAGCCGTAGTCTGCTCCGTGCGGATCGGTGCAGTCGCTCGTCAGTCAGCGGTCCCGGTCAAGACGCTGCGCTACTACGAGACGCTGGGATTGCTCGACCCGCCGGCGCGCACCGGCGGCGGCTACCGCGACTATCCGCCGGCCATCTTCGACCGGCTGGCCTTCATCCGGGCCGCGCAGGCGGTGGGGCTCACCCTGGCCGAGATCCGGGAGATCGTCGCCTTCCGGGAGCGCGGCGAGACGCCCTGCGCCCACGTGCTCGCCGTAATCGAGCAGCGGCACGCCCAACTCGGTCATCGCATCAAGGAACTGCAGCGGCTGCGCCGCGAGCTGCGCGCCCTGGCCGAACGCGGCCGCCACCTCGATCCGGCCGACTGCACCGACGCCCCGGTCTGCCAGATCATCACCGGTACCACGAGCACGCCGGCGCGGGCGACAACTCGCCCACCGGAAGGCAAGCCCGGCGATGTCAGGGCGGTGCCGTGACGCTGCGCCGACAACAGGGGGCGTAGACAGCGTGCTGACGTCGCCGCCTGGGTGCCGCAGGTCGGCATTTCCGCTGGGCCGCCGGGCGCTGGCCGAGTTCTCGGTACCGGGAGGTGGTAGCCGTCGTGTTCGGCTGCGGGATCGCCGCCGAGCGGCTGTCCGCACTGAGAGGGCGGCTAACGCAACGGCCAACAAACGGGTCGTACCTATTCGTCATGGAACGGCACGGACAGGCATGGCAAGGGTGGTCCGTAAGCGTGAATCGACACCAAACAGCACCGGGCAGCACGGGTCGTCACCTGTCCCGGTCTGCTCTTAATCCGCGGGTTGGGGTTCAAGTCCCTCGCGGCGCACCCGTCCTGAACCGCGGCGTTGCCTGTCTGGCTGCTGCCTTTGATCTTCAAATACCAGCTCGCCTAACGAACGGCCAACGGAACGTCTCTGTCAGCTCGACGAGGCTGGCCGCGAAGCGGCTGGCCACGGCGGCTTCGGAGTCCGCACTTCCACCGCGTTCGTCGTCCCCGCGGGCGCGGCTCACGGCGCCCGGTTCAGCCGACTGGCGACGTCGTTGACCATTGGCTGCGTGACCTCAAGGCACTCGTGAGCGTGGTTCCAATGCTGTCGAAGCGCCTGCTGCGGCGCCTCCTCTCGAATCTGGCCCTTGTGCGGCGCACGCGTCCTCTACCTACCTCATGCGGCGGCGCAGCGCGTTGACCAGCTCGTCGTACAGCGAGGTGTCCTGTACGTCGTCGGTCAGCACACCGGCGAGGATCTGCAGGCGTCGCAGGTCGCGGCAGTCGGCCAGGCGCCCGCGGTCGACGTGGCCCGGGTAGGCCGCGACCGCGTCGTCTGTCACCTGCATCGAGGCGAGGTCCCACTCCACCGGACCGATGCCCACGTCTTCGAAGTCGGTCCAGCGCGGGCCGTCTGCGGTGAGTAGCACGTTGCCGGGATGTGCGTCGCCGTGCAGTGGGCGGCGCGGCCACGCCATAGCAAGCGGCAGCAGCTCGCCGGCCGCGCCGTGCAGGACGGCGTCGCTCGAGAGGCGCAGCGCCGAGGAAATGTCGGTCAGCGGGCCGACGAGCGGCCGCAGGTGCCCTTCGTACGCCGCCAAGGCGGCGTGCAGCTCCCCCAAGAGCGCACCGAACACCGCCGGTGCGACCTCGCCGGGCTCGTGCTCGGCCCACTGCCAGAGGGACACCTCCAGGCCGGCCGCCACGTATGGCCCTGGGTCGGACCACGGCGGGACGACCGGTGCGCCGGCGCCGGCGAGAAACCGGGCGACCGCGACCTCGCGCTCCATCCACGGCATGGGGTGGCCGCGCAGGACACGCCCCACGGTCACCACGCGGGTCACGACCGGTGCCGGGTGCAGGCGTACCCGCACGCTGTAGCCCTCGGCGATCACCTCTGGGTCGTCGCTGGGCAGGCCGAGCGATAGGGCGCAGGCGGCCGATGCGGTCACCGCCTCGGCGGTCGTAGGGATTCGGTCCTTCGTCGCCCCGATGCGCACGAAGCCGCAGCCTAAGCGGTGGTGCAGCGCGCACCCGATGCGAGACCCTGTCCGGAGGAGTCGCTCGCCTCGCCCTCAGTGGTCCAGCCCGCTGGCAACGGCTGGGGGCGCAGAGCCTCTGCTGCGGTCCGGCGGCCGGCCGAGCGGCGGCGTCGACCTGAGCACCGACACCAGTCGGTTCCGCCGTGCCGCGGCAGCGCCTACCAGCGGACGCGGCGTCTTACGACACTCCCCGGGTCAGCACGAACACCCGCGCGCCACCGAGTCAGATCTGGAGTTCGCCGAGGTGGTGTAACTGTCCGAGGCTGCCCCAGCCTGCGGTGCAGGTCGTCATCCCGCGGCCGCACCGGCCTTGCCGCTACTCAGCACCGCGTCCACCGCTCCAGACTGTCGCTTGCTGGGTCAGCACGCGGCTCTTGGGCCAGCCGCGCCGGCCGTTCCGACGCGCAGTGGGCCGCCGGTCGTATCGGAGATACAAGTGTGTGTCGTCGACTTTTGGGGGTGCCGTTGGGCTCGGCGGGCAACCGACGTCAGGGCTGCGCCGAAGGCGCAGTCGAGGGTCGATACGGCGGCTGCACCGTCGGGGTGATGAGCGGTCCGGTGCCGCATGACGTCGGTCTGCCGGACGGTCCCGAGACGTCGTACACCGCACCGGATGTTGACGGACGACAGCGCGAGCCCTCCGCGGTGACTTCCCCGGCTGCCGTGCAGCTGGCGTCCGCCGTAACGGTATGGGAGCCGCCGCGCCCAACTGCTTGACCGCTGCCACGGCGACGCTGCAGTTGTCCGTCACGGGAGCAGGGTGCGCAGTTCAGTTGGCTGGGCGGTTGTCCGGCTACCGACGGCCCCGAGCCCGGTCTCCGGAGCGGGCCCACCGCCTGGGTATGGCGGAGCCGGGGAGCGTTCGCTGACGGCCTGCGACTTCTGCGCGTCGCCCCCGGCCGAGGCATGATCGGCCGCTAGGCGCTAGAGCGTTGTCGCGCCTGTCTCACGCCGGTGAGATCCCCTTGCGTTCCAGGCGCCAGATCCGCCGTGTCCCACTCAGGACGCGCGGCAGACGCGGATGGCCCGACTGTGCGCGTCAGGCAAGATCGTCGCGTGTCCTCGCGTCCTGGCCCCGAGGTACTCGCGGCGTTCGGCCTGGGGCATGCGGTTGTCCCGCGTCCGCTCGCGGGCGGTCAGGGAACGGCGTGGGCCGCTGGCGACCTCCTCTTGAAGCCGGTCTCCAACGTCACTGAGGCGGAGTGGGTCGGGTCCATCCTGTGCGACGTGCCGGAACGCGGCGTCCGAGTTAGTCGCCCGGGTGAGGTCGTCGGCTGGGACCTGGACGGTAGCGGGATGGTCAGCGTGGCACAGATTGGACGGAACGCACGACTTCTCGGACCGATGGCCTGACGTGTGGCCGCCGGAACGGCGTTCCACACCTCCCTCCGTGACGTTGCTCGCCCGGGCTTCCTCGACGCGCGCGAAGATGCCTGGTCCATGGGGGACCGTGCGGCCTCGGTGGATGAATCACCCGTCGTTGTTCACGCCGAATTCGGCACAATTGTCGAGCAGCTCGCCGCGTTTCGCTCACCCAGTGAGCTCGCCAGCCAGGTCGTGCGGACCGGCAGGTATTCGTGGAGGCGTACGCACGGCAGGGCCGACTCAAGGGCGCCCAGCTGAAAAAAATCGGGCAGGACATCCTGAAACTGTCGCTGATCCGCCGCACGTGCGGCACCGAGGTACGTACCGTCATCGTCTTGGCGTCGCCCGAGGCCGAACAGTCAATTCGCGGCTGGCTGCGTTACGCCGCGGACGTCTTCGGGGTCGAACTGCTCGTCGTTGAAATCGAGGAGGTCTGGCGGGAACGCATCAGGGCCGCCCAAGCGAAGCAGCTCATGGTCAACATTCCAGCTGGTGACCTCGCCGACGATGTCGACGTGGTAGACGCGACGGGCAGAGCCGAGTGATTCACCCAGGCCGCCGCCCGTCCGTGGTGGGCGGCCGCCGTGCCCATCTCATCGCGGCAATGGCGGATCTGTTTGCGGGGGCCGAGCATGGCTGTGGCTAGCGCTTGACGCAGGTGTACGCGCCGTAGATCGACCCCCGGAAGTGGGACTGGACGATCTCTAACCCAACCGCAGCGAGCATCGGCTCGAGCAGCCATCGGTAGGTGCTGAACTCGGCGCGAATGTGAATCGCGAAGTCGTCCCGGGTGTAGCCCCGGGCGGGATCCCGGGCGGCTCCGTCCATCCAGCGCTCCAGCACTGTGTCTGCATCTGCCGGCTGGAAGTCGTAAATCAGGTCGTGCAGGCGCAGCACGCCACCCGGGCGCAGGATCTGGGCGATGCGGTGCAGCGCGATGCCCTTCCAGAAGTCCGGTAGCTGGTGTAGGGCGTTACGGGTGTAGACCGCGTCGGCCACGGCGCCGGTGTGCTGATAGCTCAGGAACCCCGCCTGCACGACATCGATATTCGTCACGCCGGCGTCTACGGCGCGGCTGCGCAGGTGGTCGAGCATGGCCGGGGAGATGTCGACGGCGACCACGCGCCGGCAGTGCTCAGCGGCCGCCATGGCGAACCGGCCGGTGCCTGTGCCGAGGTCGACGAGAGTGGTCGTGTCGGTGAGGGCGCCGTGCTGGCGGAGAACGTCCAGGTCTGCGGCGGGATCGGGGTGACCCTGCTTCCGGTCATAGCCCGCGATGAAGGCGGCGTCCAGGTGCTCCGGGCCCGCATGTGCGAGCTCGTCGAGGAGCCACGGCTGGCGCATGGCTGGATTGTGGCCGGGTTCCCGTCGCACCTCAAACGAGATCTTTGCCAGTCGCGTTGCCTGGACGATTGTCCGTAGCGCAGCAGCACGGCGTAAAGACGGGGCGCGCAGTTGATGATTCGCCGCGTGGCCTGATCCACTCGGAAACGATCGCGAAACGCTGCTCCAGGACCAGCGTTCCCTCGTCTTCGCAGTCACCCGCTGCGGCGCCCAGCCGACGACCACCTGCGGCTAACGCGGCGGCTAACGAACGAGTAGTAAGGAGCCGTCATGAGCCAGCACCAACGGGTACGGCGAGGGCGGTCGGTGAGCGTGAATCGGTACCAAACAGCACCGGTTGACAGGGGTCGTCACTGGTCCCGGTCTGCTCTTAATCCGCGGGTTGGGGGTTCAAGTCCCTCGCGGCGCACCCGTGCTGAACTGGGCGTTGCATGTCTGGCTGCTTCGGTTGTCGCCCGGAGAGTCGGCGACTCATGGACCCGGCGATGCGGCCGGCCTGGAGTTTGGCGAGCTCGGCCACGGGGCCGGCGTGGCGTTCGTCGGTCGTGGTGATCCACAGGTCGAGCCACCGAGCGAAGTGCACGGCGGTGAGTGGGGTTCTGGCATCCAGGTCGCGGTGGACGTGCAGGGCGTTGCGCCGGTACAGCCCCGCTCGAAAAAGCACCGTTTCCCAGAAGTCGCACATCACTGGCAGGTGCGCCGCGAGATCCATTCGGGCGATGTCAACGAAGACCGGGCCGAGCAGGTCGTCGGAGAAGGCCCGGGCGTAGAAGGCGGTGAGGAGGCCGGCGATGTCGGTGCGGCTGGTGATGTCAGGGCGCGGCATCGAGTCCGGCGGGCCTGCCGTCATGTCGAGGTGGTGAGCAGGATCCCGCCCAGTACAACCAGCACGACGATCTTCGCGCCTTCCAGGGCGATGTAGGCGAGGTGCTGCCGCGACGGTGGGAGGTCGTCGTCGCCGGCGACGATCTGCAGCGCGCGCCGGTCGAGGCGGGGTCGAAGTAGGAGGATCTGGACGGCCAGCAGCCCCCACGCAGCGGTGAGGAGCGCCCAGCCGATATTCCCCGGCCGCAGCGCGGCCGCGCAGGCGGCGGTCAGGACAGCGGCGAGTATGACCTCGGCGAGGTTGTGGGCGCGGAACACCAGCCGGCCGATGCCGAGCCCGAGCGCCAGCGTGACGCCGGGCGCCCGACTTCAGCGGCGCCTCCAGGACGGATATCGCCAGCACCATCCCCAGCCACACGAACGGGACGGCGAAACCCATTACGTCTGCAGCCTCGTTCATGAGCCTCTCCTGCGGGTGCTCGTACGGCGCTCGTCGTCGGAAGGCGAGCGGATGCGGTATGCCGGCGGTCGGCTCAGCCGGCCGGAGCCAGCTGAGCAACGCACAAGTCGGGCTCGACGAAGGGCAGCAGCCGGCTTGCGGTGGATACGCCCAGCCGGGTGAGGCTGCCGCGCAGCAGCCCCAGGTGCACCGAGCAAACGACCTCGGGGAGCTCGCGGGCGACGGCGCGAAACGGGCAGGCGTGCAGCGCGATCTGCCGATCGGCACCGATCGCGGTGAGCTCGGGCTCGAAACCCATCTCGGCGAACAGCCCGCTCACCTGCCGCGCGGCCTCGTCCACAGTGCGGTCGGTCCCCGTCACGGTTGACACGAGGTGCTCGGCCCAGGCCAGGCCTGCCTGCTCCGCGCGAGCCGCCCGCTCCACGGTGGTGTCGGACAGGTGAGCGGCGAGCAGGCCGGCCAACCCTTGATAAGCATCTGTGCCGCCTCGGCTGACGGGGAAGTACGCGGTCCGCGGCCGCCCGACGCCGGCCTGCGGATGCGGGTGGCGGGCCAGCAGGCCGGCTCGGCGCAGCACCTCCAGGTGGAACCGGACGGTGGTCAGGTGCAGCCCTATCGCTCGGGCCAGGTCGTGGGCGTCCCGTGGGGTGTCGCCGGCTCGCAGCAGCTCGAGCAGCCGACGCCGGGTGGGCGAGGCGAGCGCGGCGTGCGCATCGCCGTCCGCCGCAGCGCCGGACCGGCGGCTCACGGGTCCCCGTGCGGGTGACCGGCTACCAGCAGTGTGTCGACGCCCACGGCGCCCCCCTTGGCGGCGCCGCCCGGGGAGTTCAGCGCCGCCACGGCGCCGGGCAGCGGCTCGGCGAAGAACCGGGCGTTGTCCGCGGTGTACGCCGACCACCGGGTCGGCATGTCGTCCTCGTAGAAGATCGCCTCGACCGGACAGACCGGCTCGCACGCACCGCAGTCCACGCACTCGTCCGGATGGATGTACAGCGCGCGCTCCCCCTCGTAGATGCAGTCCACCGGGCACTCCTCGACACACGCCCGGTCCAGCACGTCGATGCACGGTTCTGCGATCACATAGGTCACAGTGGTCGGTCCTCCCTCTCTTCGACGGCCAGCGGTCGTTTAGAGTACCTTCATCATTATTATTCAGTGGCCGGTGACCAGCAGGGGAAGGTCAAGGCCGCGGGCGTGATGCGGCTCGGCGCGGCGAACAGGTACGGCTTGCCAACCAGACCGGCGAGGCGGTCGCCCTGATCGCGGCGTTCGCCGACCGCTTCGTGCGCGCCTGGCCGCCTTGGCCGCCTTGGCCCAGGCAGCAGCACAGACGAGCAAGCGGAAGGAGGCAAACATGAGCCGCGGGGCGGTCCATGTCTTGCTCGACGAGTGCAGCCACGGACACGTCGCACTCTCCGACGGCGACGGGGAGGACGGTCACGTCCAATCCTGGCTGCCCGGGTCCCGCTTCCACCTGACCACTGGGGCTGTCACCGGGGCTCCCACCAGACCCCCGGCCACCCAGCCGGGCCCCGTCTACCCAGTCCGGATCGCCGGCGGCGGCATCGAAGTCGCCGTGCCGGCAAGGCCGGGAGCTACGGCACATGGCTGACACCGCCGATCAGCCCACCCCCGCGAATCTGCCCGTCCCCGCGCCGTCGAACATCTCACCGGAGGCGGTGCGGAGCTATCGGTCGCAGCTGACAACGGGCGAGGATGTCGTTGATCCGACCACCTGGGCCGGCTCGGTGCCGCAGGCGCACGGCATCGCTCCACGGGTGCGGGTCGGCCGGAGCAGGTGGTTCAACCTGCTCTGGTTACTACCGATCGGGTTGGTCGTCCTGATCGTCGCGGTGGCGGCCGCGAGGGGCCTGCGCAACACCCCGTCGGTGCAGCGGTTCATCGAGCACTACCCCGGCACCGTCCAGGCAGCTGGCTCCGCGCGGAACGCAGGGCTGCCCATCTGGGTGGACGTGCAGCACTTCTTCAACCTGTTCTTGATAATCTTCATCATCCGGTCCGGGGTACAGATCCTTTCTGACCACCCCCGGCTGTACTGGACCCGGCACAGCACTCCTGGCAAGGACTGGTTCCGCATCCAGAAGCCGGTTCCGGCCGACCCGCTGTGGACGGCGAAGAAGGACTCCATCAGCCTGCCGGGACAGGTCGGCCTACCGGGGATTCGGCACTCCATCGGGCTGGCCCGCTGGTGGCACCTGGGCATCGACACCCTGTGGTTGCTCAATGGCCTGGTCTTCTACGTCCTGCTGTTCGCGACGCCGCAGTGGCGGCGCTTGGTGCCCACGAGCTGGGACGTCTTCCCCAACGCCGTTTCGGTGCTGATCCAGTACCTGTCGCTGGACTGGCCGACAGAGACCGGGTGGGTGGCCTACAACAGCCTGCAGCTGATCGCCTACTTCATCACGGTCTTCATCGCCGCCCCACTCGCGCTCATCACCGGCCTGGGCATGTCACCCGCGCTGTCGACCCGCTTCAAGCGGATCAACACAGTGCTCAGCATCCAGACGGCACGCTCGCTGCACTTCCTCGTGCTGGTCTGGTTCCTGTTGTTCATCGTGATCCACGTCACCCTGGTGTTCACCACCGGTCTGCTGCGCAACCTCAACCACATCTACGCCGGACGAAACGAGGGCAGCTGGACCGGCTTCTGGATCTTCGCGACCTCGATGGTCGTGGTCGTCGTCGGCTGGGTCGCGGCCACCCCGTTCACCCTGCGACACCCCCGGGTGGTGCAGCGCGTCGGCTATGCACTGATCGGCCCGATGCAACGCTTGTTCGAGCACGTCGACGCGCAACCGGGCCAGTACACCGAGAAGGACATCTCTCCCTACTTCTGGCACAACGGGCAGTACCCCGATTCCGAGGAGTACAAGGCCCTGTTCCAGGACAACTTCCGAGACTACCGGCTGCAAATTCACGGCCTGGTCGGCAACCCCGTCGACCTCGACCTGGCTCGGCTGCGAGCGCTGCCGCACCACGAGCAGATCACCCAGCACTTCTGCATCCAGGGCTGGTCGGGCATCGCCAAGTGGGGTGGGGTGTCGATGCAGACCATTCTGGACCTGGTCAAGCCGCAACCTGAGGCGAAGTGGGTCGTCTTCTACTCCCTCGGCGAGGGCGCGGACAAGGGCGTCTACTACGACGCACACCCCATCGAGCAGATGAGCTACCACCTGACGATGCTGGCGTACGAGATGAACGGCGAGCCGCTGTCCTTCGGCCACGGCGCCCCGCTTCGGCTGCGTAACGAGACTCAGCTCGGCTTCAAGCAGGTCAAGTGGATCAAGGGCATGGAGTTCGTCGCACACTACTCGGGGATAGGGGGTGGCTACGGCGGCTATAACCAGGACCACGAGTTCTTCGGCTACCGACAATCCATCTAGAGGTGAGCCATCGCGGCACCAGCGGGCTCGGCTCCGAGGAGCGCGCGCCGACGGCGTTCTTCTTAGTCGCATGCCAAATCGGAAGAATTCAGCGGGCAAGATGAACCTGTGACGGAGGCTCGGATGGAGAAGTCGTCATTGACGGCCATGGCACGGCAACAACTTCACCTCGCGCAGAACGCGTCGAGTGGTCGCAGCTCTCACACCGTGTACGGCGGCCATGAGCATGTGCTGCGCCAAACCGTCATCGCCCTCGCAGCCGGGCAGATGCTCGATGAGCATGAAAATCCGGGAGAAGCGACCGTCCACGTCCTACATGGGCGAGTGCGGCTCGCTGCGGGCGACACGTCCTGGGACGGCTCGCCGGGAGATCTTCTCGTTGTTCCCGACGCTCGGCACACGCTGGAGGCGCTGGAGGCTGCCGCGGTGCTGCTCACGGTGGCCAAGCACCGCTAACCCCAAGCTCCAACCGGCGGCTCAGAGGGGGACGCTGGCACATCAGGTGGCGGAGGCCGAGAGCGGAACGCCAGCGCACATTCTCGATCACTACAGGCGCAAGGTCACGCCGGGCCCCGCAGGTTGACTGATGAAGTACCTGCCGCCAGCGGTGCCGGAGGCCGGAGGCCGATCGCGGTCGCAAAGGGTCGCCGCAACACCCCCGGCCGAGAATTGGAGGTGCGCATGGGTTCCTTGACCTCCCGGTTGACAGCGTGGGTCGAGGCTTCGCATAGCCGAGCCGCGAGTCGGGCGGGCCTCAGCCGCAGTGAACTCCGAACCAGCTCTTCTTCACGACCACTCCGCTCGCCTTCTTGACGGTCGCGGTGAAGGAGATGCAGCTGGTCGGCGCGTAGACCCTGACTGGCCCGGCGTAGTAGTTGTAGTAGCCGCAGTCGGCGTACCTCAGGCTGAACTTGTCGCCGACGTTGCAGTAGTAGGACGAGGCGCTGCCACGCTTGACGGCGATACCCATGTACTTCGCGTTGCCCCACGAGCTGCCGCGGGTACGGTTGATCAGACAGTTGGTCGAGCCGTTGAAGTAGACGTCGACCTGGGCGTAACCGCTGGCGTACACGTGCTGTCCGACCAGCGTGCCACCGCAGCCCTGCGCTGCCTGGGCCGGAGTCGCCTGGGCGACGATGGAGCCGCCGGTCAGAAGCACCGCCGCCACCAGCATGTGGTGAGTGACTTTGAAACGAGACATCACTTCTCCCTCCGAGGGTTGTGGTCCTGATCCCTATCAGTGATCACCCAGCCCAGCAAGAGCCTGACTGTCGATCTGCAGCATGGACCAGGAACGGCGAACGGTCCTGGGAACGCCACAACCGAAGCTGACCGCCGTTCTCAGCTCGTCTCCGGCGCTCGACGTGCCGCTGTCCACCCAGCGGCCAGGCCAGCCGCAGCTGCTGCGCGCCCTCGACCCGCGTGACTAGGACGCGCCGACGGCCTGCCTCGGATGGACGGTGCCGGCCGAGCCATGCCGCCCCTGAGTAGGCGCCTTGTGATGCCCGCGGGCGGCCCGGAAGCGGCGTCGCCGGGCTTGCTCTCTATCAGCTGTTGTCATGTACGTACTGCTCTGGGTCCTTGTTCTCGATCGGAACGCCGTCGACATGCTCCGCCTCGTACGCGGCGAAGATGACTGCGAGGCGGTGACGCAGGTCAAAGTCGGCGTGCCGTCGGAAGTCGGCAAGGCCCTCGTGCTCCTCCTCCCCCATGTGCTCGTCGTTAGCGTTGCGAGCGGCATTGACGCCCTCCCACCAGCCGTCCGAACCGGGGTCGTGCTGCCTGGCCTTGATGATCCCGTCACGGATGTCGTTGTGGTCACCGATTGCGTCCTCGGTCTCCTCGACCTCAGTGTGGTTGTGCAGCCGCTCGCCGAGCTTCAGCAGCTCGGGGTAGAAGAACAGCTCCTCCGCCTGGGCATGCACTTCGAGCATCGCCGACAGGCGGGTCCAGATCGTGGCCAACGTCGTAGCGTCGGACCGGTCGAGCTCATCGAGGATGGCAAACATCCTCCGCTGCTCGTGGTGGTCGCTCAGGATCAGCTCTGTGATGTCCACATGGAGTCCCTTCTGGCAGCGCGTTGGGTCATTCGGCCGGCGGTGATCATTGGGGGTGTCCCCTGAAGTGTTGCCTACGCCCACCCCGGCTACTGCCAGGGCTGCTTCAGACCTCCAGCGTGGGCTCGTCCGGTGCGGACGGACTCAGCACCGCGCCGGCCGACCGTCGGTGAGATCGACATCACCGATCACGGTAACCATCCGCGGCCCGACGATCTCCAGGCGCAGGTAGGTGACCCGGGCGACCTCGGGCATGGCCAGCACGGCCTGGAGGGATGGCCGCACGCACGCGGCTGTCGGCCTCCTCCCGATCAGGAACCGCCGGTTACGGTTGATCAGAACGATCGCGACCACCCCCAGCATCACTTAGCAGGCTGAGTGTGCGTTGTCCGGGCGATTGTGCGTGGGCTAGCGTCGCCTCGGTGAAGGTCACCTCGCTGGGCTTCCGCACGGATCTGATGCTGCGGAAGCTGGCGGCGTCGACGATCACGGATTGCGTATCCCACCTGGTCATACGGACACCAGCAAACCCTGGCTTCTGGTGGGGCAACTTCGTGCTCTTCGGCACCCCACCCGGACAAGGGGACGCGGGACGGTGGCGCGCCATCTTCGCCGAGGAGTTCCCCGATGCATCGCATCTGGCCCTGGGCGTTGACGGCACAACCGGCGAGGCCGGTGACATGGGCGAACTTGCTGAGCTGGGGGTCACTGTCGAGGTGAGCACCGTGCTGACCGCAACGCGACTGCGGCCTCCAGCCGAGCCGAAACTCGACGCGACATACCGCCCGTTGACCGACAACGACGACTGGGCGCAGGCGGTCGCGCTTCGCATGCGGTGCGGCGAGTACCCCGAGACCTCCGACCACCGGCAGTTCACCGAACGCAAGCTGGCCGAATCCCGCAAAATCTCTGAAAACAACTACGGCACTTGGTTCGGGGCGTTCGCTCACGGCCGGATGCGGTCAAGCCTCGGCTTGTTCACCGACGGCTCGGGGATGGCTCGCTTCCAGGATGTCGAGACCGATCCCGAATACCGTGGACAGGGCCTGGCGTCGAACCTCGTCTACCAGGCTGGCCTGCACGGGTCACGGGAGCTCGGGGCTCACACGCTCGTCATAGTCGCTGACCCCACTCATATCGCGATCCGGATCTACCATGCACTTGGCTTCACCGACAGGGAGAGCCAGGTGCAACTGCAGCGCGACCCTGCAAATGGACCTGCCACTCGGCACACCGTCACTCGATAACCGTCCGGCCGTCTCTACGCCGGAGAGCCGGTGCTTAGTGGGGCAGCTCTCAGGTAGCGCAGGTCAGGCAGGTCCGCACGCTCGGCAGTGCTTTCAGGCGCTCGGGGCGGACGGGAACGCCGCACTGCTCGCACACGCCGTACACGCCTTGTTCGTGCGCAACGAGCGCCCGTTCGAGGTCCTCGCGGGTACGCCGCGCCTGGTGCAGCAGTGCGATCACCTGCTGGCGCTCATAAGCGATGGTGGCCCCCTCCGGATCATGCTCGTCGTCGCCGTTGGACGACTCGGAGGCCGCGACGATCCGGGCGTGCTCGAGCTCGAGCCCAGCGACGTGGACGGCGTTACTCGCCAAATCCTCCAGCAAGCGTTGAAGAGGTTGGGTCACGTCAAGACCAACACGGCGAGACCTGCCCCACTTCCGCAGATCGGGGGTGTAGCGCAGCGACCCGCAACAGGGTCCTGAGGCTAGGGAATCTTGTCTGTGAGCTGTTGCGCGTAGCGAGCGACGGATCGGTTGTAGCGAGGCAGGTACGTCGACAAGGCCGTCAGGGCAACGGCCACCGCCTCCCGCTCACGTCCCAGGTCGGCAAGCACCAGCGCCAGGAAGGTCGCCACCGCGCCGTCCAGATCGTCGGACGTGGCGTCGGCCTCGGCGGTCAGGAGAGCCAGTGCGTCCTGTGGTTGGCCAAGATTCCGGAGCGAGCTGGCCATCTGGATGACGGCACGCCGACGACGTTCGCCAACCAGGCCTGCGTCGAGCGCGGCCGCGTACAGCGGAACTGCGCGATCTGGGTGGCCCGTGGAGTCAAACGCTGCACCACGCTCGAACAGCCCGATGGCGCTTCCCGGCGACAGTTCGGCGACCAGGGCGTCGACGCGGCGGAGGAAATCGTCCTCGGAGTAACTATCCATTCCGGCCCAGAGTTCCGAAACCTGTTTCTCCCAATCGGCGGCCGCGACACTCATACATACAGCATAAGCGATCACGGGCCGAGTTGCATTCTCAGGATCCCTGAGGCGCGGTCCACGCAGAAGCCCGTCGTCTGCCTAACGCTGCCGCTGCTGGCGAGAGAGCGGGTGGCGGCCGACCTCACGAAACACCGCCTCCGAGCGTTGTACCTCGGTAACCGCCACCCCTCACTCGCGAGAGCTCGACGGAGGAGACCCCATGACGAACAACTTCCGCGTGGCCGCGTTGCCCACCCTCGAACTGGACCTCATCCGCGCCCGCGGGGTCGACGACTTCGGCAACTCCCTGGTGGTGACCGTCAACCATGACGAGGGCGGTGCTCCCCTGCGTTGCTGCCTGCAGGAGGCCGCCGTCGGAGAGCGCGTCGCACTCATCGCCTACCAGCCCGCGGCCGTCGGCGGCGCGTACGCCGAGGTCGGGCCCGCGTTCATTCACGCCGACCCGTGCAGCGGCTACGGCGACGGCGACTCCTACCCCGCCGGCTTTCGGGCCCGTCGCCAGCTGTTCCGGGCCTACGACGCCGACGGACGCCAGGTCGACAACCAGATCGTCGAGGGACAGCACGCCGAGGCAGCCATCGCCGAACTGTTCGCTCGGCCCGAGGTGGCCTACCTGCACAGCCGCAACCTGTTCGCCGGCTGCTACATGTTCACCATCGCGCGGCCCAGTCCGGCGACCTGAGCAGGGCGCCGCCCTCACCCACTTGCACCGCGCAAGGCGGCGGCGCCGTTGTCTCGTTACGGAGCCGCAGGTGGTGGGATGTAGCTGGGGATGTTCGCCCGCACGATCTGCTGGTGGAAGGTGAAGACGTTCGGGTCCTTCGGGTCGACGGTGGCGCTCACCCAGTGGTTCTGACTCTCACCGAAGGTTGTGACGCGGGTGAAGTTCTCGATCACATTCGGCCCATCGTCGCCCGCCGCATTCACCGTCGCCGCGTCGGTCAACGGCTTGTCGATCTGGAAGCTGTGACTGTCGCCGTTGACGAGAACCACCGGCTCGCGGAAGTCGATCGCCAGCCGTGCCAGCGCGTTCTTCGTGTCCGCGTAGTGCACCAGGGCGTTGTCCGCCGCCGCTTCCGGATCCCACATGTCCGCCTGCAGCACGATCATTACTGCTTTCGACTGCGCCTTCTTTGCGGCGGCGAACGAGGTCTCCAGCCAGGCGAGGTTGGCGCGGTTGCGAGCCCGGTACTCCCGGTGGGACTCGGCGGCCGGGCCTTCGGCGGTGCCGTCCCTCGCCGGGTCGACCCAGTTGTTGTCGCTGCCGGGGACGTTGAGGCCGATGTAGGTGACCGGTCCGGCGGTCCAGCGGACGTTCTCGGGATAGGCCTTGCTCTGCCGGGTGAGCGTCAGCGTGCGCTGGCCCAGGCTCTGGTTGGTGGGGTAGAAGAGCCGGCGCTCGTAGGCCAGGCGGCCGTTCGAGTCGAAATGCGGGTCGATCTTGGTGCGGTCACAGTCAGTCCATTCGTTGTCGCCCGGCACGACGACAACGGGCGCTTCGAGCTTGTTGAAGTGTCGAAGGGCGTATCGATACACGTCCTGCTCGGCGGTCGCAGCCGAACCATCGAAGGTAGCCAGGCACGGCTCACTGCCGCTCTTGATGTCACCGTCGAAGACCGAGAAGGCGAGGGACGCAGCGTTCATGTCCCGGAGCACCGCAGGGTAGTGCGCCCGACCGTAGTCGCCGTACGGCATGTCGCCGAAGAGTCCGACCTCGTACGTCTGATCGCCCCGCGAGGACCTGTCGGTTTGGGAGCCGGCGGTTGCTGCGACCGGGGTGGCTACGGCGGCGCAGAGGGCAGCCGTGCCAGCCAAGGCCAGCAGTCGCTTCAAGGCACTTCGGTCCATGGTTGTCCCCCGTCGACGGGCCGGTCGGATGGCGATAGGCAACCGAAGGTTGGTGGCTCGGCGGGGCCTGCAGGGTCAACCCGAAGCGAACGGTGCGGTAACAGCCGCCGCCCGAAGGCGGCTCGTCGTCCTCAGGGCGACAGGAGAGTCCGCAGATCGTCGAAGCGCTCGGCGACCAAGCCGTAGTAGGCCCACGGTCCTCGACGCTCCCGAGTGAGCAGGCCGGCGTCGACCAGCACCTTCAGGTGATGCGACACCGTGGGCTGCGTCAGTCCGAGCGGTTCGGTGAGGTCGCAGACGCACGCCTCCCGCTCCGAAGCCTGAGCGACGAGGGAGAGCAGCTGCAGACGGGTGGGGTCCGCGACCGCCTTGAGCAAGCGCGACAGCTGCTCGGCCCGGGCGCGGTCGAGGGGGGCCGCGGACAGCGGTGTGCAGCAGACGCCCGAACCCTCGAGTACGGCAAGGTCGGGCGTCGATGTGGCCATGGATCGAGGATACCTCGGGGATTGACAGGCGTCTATGTGGCCGCCATGCTGGCGGATAGACCGTCGTCTATTCGACGTTGGCGAACTGAGAGGAACGGTCCCATGTCCCGAGTTCAGCTGGCGCTCAACGTCGGCGACGTCGACGCCGCCGTGGAGTTCTACGGCAAGCTCTTCGGAGCCACCCCGGCCAAGCGCCGCCCTGGCTACGCCAACTTCGCCATCGCGGAGCCGCCGCTCAAGCTCGTGCTGATCGAGAGCCCTGAGGCCCGGGGCAAGGGCGTGACCGGTGCGCTCAACCACCTGGGCGTCGAGGTCGAGGGCACCGCTGACGTGGCTGCCGCCACCGCCCGGCTCTCCGCCGAGGGGCTGGCCACGGCGGACCAGGACAACGTGACCTGCTGCTACGCCGTACAGGACAAGGTCTGGGTGTCGGACCCCGACGGTGCGCCCTGGGAGGTCTACACCGTGCTGGCCGACGCCCCGGCCGAGTCGGGACTTGCCGGGGATGGGACATGCTGCGCCGCCACCGAGGCCAATGGCGAGCCGGTGACCGCCTCGGCCTGCTGCTGAAGCAGTGTCGTCTCGAGCGCAACCCCCGCTGGGCCGGCGAGCCCTCGCCGAAGGCCTCGGAACCGGGCTACTGGTCACCGTCGTCGTCGGTTCGGGCATCGCCGCCCAGCGGCTCTCACCGGGCGAGGTCGGCCTGGAGCTGCTGGAGAACGCTGCGGCCACCGCCGCGGGCCTTGCCGTGCTGATCCTCATGCTCGGGCCGATCTCAGGGGCTCACTTCAACCCGGCGGTATCGGTCGTGGACTGGCTGCTGGGACGCCGGGCGGGCACCGGGCTGACGCCCCGGGAGCTGGCCGCCTACCTTCCAGCCCAGGTGGCCGGCGCCGTCGGCGGATCGATCCTGGCCAACCTCATGTACGCCGGCGCCGCCGTGACGTGGTCCACCAAGTCGCGCTCTGGCGGCCACCTTCTGCTCAGCGAGGTGGTCGCCACCGCCGGCCTACTCATGCTCATCGTCGCTCTGGCCCGGACCGGCCAGACCCGAGCAGCGCCGGCCGCCGTCGGCGCCTACATCGGCGCCGCCTACTGGTTCACCAGCTCGACGAGCTTCGCCAACCCGGCGGTCACGATCGGGCGAGCCTTCACAGACACCTTCGCCGGTATCGCCCCGGCCTCGGTGCCCGGCTTTGTCGCCGCCCAACTGGTTGGGGCCGGCGTTGCCCTGCTCATCGTGCGAGCGCTCTATCCCGACGTCGCCCGAGCTGCGGACGACATGGTCGTGCCCCACGCCACCGCTTCCCGGGACGGCTCCGATGCACCAGCAAGGAGGCTGGAATGATCCTTCCGACCCCACCCATCAGCGCCGACCCCTTGGGCCAGTGGCCCATCGACTGCGCCGAGGAGCTGCGCTTCCACCTCGACCAGGTGGTCGAGCGCCTGGCAGACGAGTTCCCCAGCTTCTTCAGCCGGCAGACCCTCATACGCACCGTGGTCGACAGCTACCGCTCACTCGGCCGAGCCACCATCCCGACGTACCTGCCCGTGCTCGCTCACCGCTTCGCCCGTGAGCGGCTGCGTGCCGCCGCCATCGTCAAAGGACAAATCGTGAAGGACCGCCCCGAGATCCTTGTCGCCTGCCGCCAGAACGCGGGACGCAGCATCGCCGCGAGCGTGCTGCTCGACCACTACGCCAAAGGCCGAGTCGTGGTCGGCTCGGCCGGCTCAACCCCGGCGGACGAGATCCACCCGGAGATCCGCACCGTGCTGGCCGAGCGGGGGCTCTCGACCGAGGGGCTGTTCCCGAAGCCCTTCACCGACGAGATGGTGCAGGCCTCCGACATCGTCATCACCATGGGGTGCGGGGAGGCCTGCCCGGTCTTCCCCGGCAAGCGATACCTGGACTGGGAGGTCGACGACCCCCACGGCGAGCCCCTCGACGTCGTACGCCGCATCGTCGACGACATCGACGGCCGGGTCCGGGCCCTGCTCACCGAGGTGCTTGCCGACGAGACGCTGCGCAACGCGCGGGTGTAGCGCGGAGACTCCGAGCCGGATGTGTGGCGGCGTCAGACGGCGTTGCAGATGACGCCGCCGTTGAGGCAGCGCTTCACCTGCCGGGCGAGCTCCGCCGGGTCCCAGGCGTTGAAGAAGTCACCGTGCGCGCTGTACGCCGAGCCGGACGAGAGCGTCACCCCCGACCCACCGCGAACCGCGTAGTGCACCTCGATGTCGAGCCGCGGCACCGCCACCGGGTGCGAGGCCGGGCACTTGCCGCCGGCGACCAGGTAGGCCAGGTGGCTCCGGTGATCCGCGCTGTCCAGGTGCGTCCCGTCCCAGCACTCCGGAAAGCGGATCCGCACCCGGAGGTTCTCACCGGACCTGCAGGTGGGCGGCGAGGTGTCCTGGAAGCGTGCCACCGTCCCGCAGTTCCAGGCCGCAACGCCGAGTGGCTGGGGCTTCATCGCCATCGGGTCGCCGGCGACCATCTTGAGCCCGGACGGGAACGGCCGGATCTTCGAGATGTCGGAGTTCGACGCGCGGTAGTAGACCTGCGCCTCCTTCGGCGTGACGAGCTTGCCGTCCTGGTAGAGCGCCGGCACCCAGTACGCCGCCTTGTCTCCAGGGTTGGCGCACGTCGTACCGCTCGAGCGCAGGCTGGGCAGCGTCGAGTAGGCGTCCGTGCTCCTGTTGCCGAAGAAGTCGTGCAGATGCGCCTTGCCGGGCTGGCGCGGGAAGACGATCGGGTCATCCTTTGCCCGGTGGCTGAGGTCGCAGATGACCTTGAACATCCCCTGGCTCACGGCCTGTGCCGGTCGGGGGGCCAGGCTGCCCGAGCCGGCGGGGACGAGCGCGAGGCCGGCGGTCAGGCCGGCGGCGAGGAACAGTACGACGGCAGGCGTGCGGGCCTGGAACGTTGGCATGACGAGGCCTTCTCCGAACGCCTGCGGGGTTAGCTGTCGGGTTCGGGCGGAAGGCATCCCGGCCGCTGGGAAGCGGCTTCACCCCTGGCCGCGAGGAGGCACGGCCGACGTTCCTGGGTTCCCCGTTCCTGTCCCTTCAGGGATCGAGAACCGCGGCACCGGACTGGACAGGACTCGGCGTCACCGGACCGCGGCCCCGCGGTTGCGCGGGGTGGGAGAACCGTAGGCACCAGACGGCGGACCTGTCCATCCCGATCTCCTGGTCGGGAGCGGCCGGTCCCACACCGGCTGACCGATTACCGTCCGCCATCATCTCCGCCGGCGGTTCTGCGCGAGGACAATGGCCCCGAAGAAGCCGAGACGACGAGGGAGAAACCATGGCGGCACCCAGCCGGCGGCGTACGGCAGCGCGGCCCAAGGCGGTCAACACGCTGGCGATCGACATCGGCGGAACGGGCTTGAAGGCGTCCGTCCTCGATGGCGAGGGGCAGTTCCTCGCCGACCCCGTACGGGTCGAGACCCAGTACCCGTGCGCGCCGGCTGACCTCGTGCAACGGCTGGCCGACCTGGTCACGCCGCTGCCGGCGTACTCGCGGACATCCGCCGGCTTCCCCGGGGTGGTGCGCGGGGGGCGCATCCTGTCAGCGCCACACTTCGCCACCAAAGCCGGTCCCGGTACCGCGATCGACCCCGAACTCGCTCGCGCCTGGGCCGGCTTCGACCTCGCGAGCGCGCTGCAGGAGCGGCTCGGCAGTCCGGTGCGCATCGTCAACGACGCGGAGCTGCAGGGGGCGGCCGTCATCAGCGGGCAGGGCCTCGAGCTCGTCATCACCCTCGGGACGGGTCTCGGTACGGCGCTGTTCCATGAGGGTGAAGTGGCGCCGCATCTCGAGCTGGCGCACCACCCGTTCCGCAAGGGCGAGACCTACAACGAGCAGGTGGGAGAGGCGGCGCGCAAGCGGGTCGGCAAGGAGAAGTGGAACCGGCGGGTACTGCTCGCCGTACAGACGCTGGACGCGCTGCTCTTCTACGACCGGCTCTACGTCGGCGGCGGGAACGGGAAGCGGGTCACCGTCGACCTGGGGCCGAAGGCCACCTTCGTGGAGAACCGGGCCGGCATCCTCGGCGGGATCACCCTGTGGGAGGGACCGGCCCGCAACACCGGTGACCACGATGTCGCCCGCGTGGTCACCGCGGCGGAGCAGGCGACGTAAAAGCGAGACTGATCAGCTGCGACAGCCCGACGGGAGGGGCGCCCCCCGGGCACCCCTCCCGTCAGCGGTGACGAGCCGCTGCTAGCCCTCGTCGTCCTCCTCGGCCGCACCCCGGGGCCTGGGCATCTTGCTGCCGGCCCCCCGGACGCTCTGCCAGATCGCCTCGTTCAGCTCGCGTTGCGGCGCCTGGTCCTCGACGGTGAAGTTCATCCGAGAGGACTGCGCCGCCATCGGCGCGCTCGGGAGGTTCGGCTCGGTCAGCGACTGCTCGGGCTTCTCGGCGTTGTACGCCGCGAAGTCCGCGTTGTCGGTGAAGCTGTTGAACAGCGGCGTCGCAGCCGCGTCGAACTGCGTCATCGGCCGGAGACCGAGGATCAGCTCCATCGTCCGCAGGAACGACATCGTGCTGTAGAACGTGGAGTCCACCTTGCCGTTCAGCTGGGTGTAAGGGCTCACCACGTGGCCGACCGTACGGTGCGCGTCGACGTGGTCCGGCCCGTCCTGCGCATCGTCCTCGATGATGAAGATCGCCGTGTCCTTCCAGAACTTCGAGTGCGACACGGCGTCCACCACCTTGCCCGTTGCCCAGTCACTGTCGGCGACCATGGCCTTGGGTGACGGGCAGTCCGGGCTGGTCCCGCAGGTGTGGTCGCGCGGGAACTTCATGAACTGCACCGTGGGCAGGTTGCCCGCCTTCTCGTACTGCCGGAACTCCCGTTCCCACTCCCGGTATCGCACCTGGTCCGGAATCGCCATGTTGAATCCGGGATAGGACACGTCGGTGTGCGCGTAGAGGTTCGGCTCGTTGTAGACGGTGACCGGTGGCGTGGGAGTCGCCCACAAGCCGTAGTTGCGGAAGCTGATCCCCTGCTGCGAGAGCCGGTCCCAGATGTAGGAGTTCGTCGGGTCCTTGCCCGGCGCTGCAGCCAGCGTGCCGCCCTCCGCCGTGTAGAAGTAGCCGCGCCCGCCGTACAGGGTCGGCCAGGTCTTCTGGTTGAGCGTGTTGGCGTTGGCCGCGGTCGACCACTCCCAGCCGTCGTTGGAGACCTCGCCGGCGGCGTAGAGGTTGTCCAGCGTCGTGAACTGGTTCGAGAGCTTGTGGTGGTTGGGCGTCACCCGCGGGCCGAAGAGCGTCAGCGACGGGTCGCCGTTCCCCTGCCCCAGGTCGCCGAGCACCTGGTCGTAGGTGCGGTTCTCGTTGATGATGTAGATGACGTGCTTGATCGGTGAGCTGCCACCCACGTGGTAGGGCACCACGGACTGGTTCGGGTTGCCGACGACCCGCACCGACCCGCGCTCCGTGAAGCCGTTGTTGACCTCGACCCGACGGGTGAGGTCGGCCAGCCGCTCCGCCGATGGCACCGGCAGGGTGGTCAGCATTCCCTTGATCATGGAGCCGATGTACTGGTTCGGCGGCGTCTCACGGTCGCGGTTCGGGTTGGGGCCGCGCGGGTTGGGGCCGGCCCCCAGCCCCTTGGCGCTCATCATGTAGAGCCGGTTGCCCGAGTGCGAGACCGCTACCCCGGTCGGGTACCAGCCGGTTGGGATCAGGCCCTGTACGGCGTCCGCCCGACCGCCGCCACCGAGCCGAACGACGGCGATGTCGTTGTCGCCGGCGTTGGCGACGTAGAGGGTCTTGCCGTCCGGTGCCACCTCTAGGGCGTTCGGGCTGCTGCCGACGCCGGCGTTGGCGTAGGGCTCGACGGAGATCGTGCGGGTGACCCGGTTGGTCGCAGTGTCGACCACCGAGACGGTGTCGCTGTCGGTGTTGGCGACGTAGAGCTCGTTGTTCGTGGGGTTGCGGGTCATCGCGCTCGGGTGGGTGCCGACCTCGATGTTTCCCTTCAGCCGCAGGCTGGCGGTGTCGACCACCGCGACGCTGCGCTTGCCCCAGTTGCTGACGTACGCCGTCGAGTCGTCAGCTGAGAGCACGACCGTGTACGGGAAGTTGCAGGCCCGGCCCTGCGACGGGTCGAAGTAGTACTGCGTCACCGGGCAGGTGGCCGGGTTCAGGATTGCGCGGCGCTCGGCGCCCGTCGTCACGTTGACCACCGACATCGCGTTGCCCAGGTTGTCGGCGACGTAGAGCCGCCGGCCGTCCTTCGACACGGTCAGCCCGGCCGGGAACGGGCTCGACTTCGCGCTCGCCCGCAGCTGGAGCGGCGCCAGCTCGTGCAGGCGCTGGTCGGCGACCCGGTAGACCCGGATCAGGTTGTTCGGGCCACCGGAGACGTAGGCGCGGCTGCCGTCCGGAGCGAAGGTGACGCCGAGGAAGACCGCCTGCGGCGCCGGATAGTGCAGCTTCTGCAGCACCCGGCCACTGGCCGCGTCGACCGCCATGACCGACTGGTCGTGTACGCCGGCGTTGCTCACCAGGATCGTGCGCCCGTCGGGGCTCAGCGCCATCCCGTACGGACGCTCACCAAGGTTGGTGCGGTCGCCGACGGGCGTGATGTGCCAGCCGTACGACGTGTAGCCGGTGCCGTCGCCTTGCGGACCCGCATGCTGGTAGGTGGCCAGCGCCGCGGCGGCGACGCCTGCCACCGACAGCATGAGCCCGGTGGCGGCGATGGTGGCGACGGAGCGACGACCGGTCGGCCGGCGCAGGCGCCAGCGGTGCCGGCCATGGCCGGCGCCGTCGGTACTTTTTGTCATTGGCTCTCCTCGAGATGCCAGCGGGGATGGAAGTGCGCGCGCAGGCACCGTCCCAGCCCGGCATGTCGGGCGACCCTCAGCTTGGTGACGACTTCCCTAACAGCATCCGGCGCTACGGCGCCGGTGCACAGTCCAGCCGACTCGAGATCAGTACGGCGGCATGGAGATGTCGCTGGGGCCGCCCCGCCCGGGCTGCTGCCCCCTGGTGGAGAAGCCGAGGTGCCAGTCCTCCCTGGTCTCCCCGGCGACCGAGCACTCCCAGGAGAAGCGCTCACCCGGCGGCAGCTGCAGCGGCGGGATGCCGAGCGCCAGCGGCACGGTGAGCGGCGTACCTGCCGGTACGCCGGGCGGCCGTCCCACCTCGATGGCGGCGTCGATCATGATTGGCCCCTCGCCCATCGGCCCCTCCTGGGTCACCGGCTGGCCGTCGGCGTCCCGCAGCTGGAGGGTGAAGGGGATGGTGGTGTTCGCCTGGTCCCAGGGCACTTCAACGATCATGGCGATGGCCGAGGGCACCGGCCCCGGGCCGGTAACGGTCCAGCCGCCGCCGAGCAGGTGCAGCTTCCCCTCGCTCACCTGGGCGGAGTCACACAGGATCATGGTCACCTTCATCGGGATCCCCTCAGCTCAGCGCCGGCGGTGGCGAAGCGCCAGTGCCAGCAGGGTCAGCGCCGTTACCGCGGCCCCCAGCGCCGCGGGGTCCTTCCGGCGTACCAGCTGAGCGGCCTTGGTCCCGCTCGACGACAGCAGGGCGTTCGCCTGGCTGAGGAGGTGACTCAGCCGGTCGGCGGGGGCGCCAGCTCGGCCGACCGGTGTACCGCCACCGATCGCGGGGCGACCGGCACCCGAGGCCGAGCCGGCGAGCGAGCCGAGCTGGCGGCGCAGCGGCTCGAGCCTGGCCTTGGCCTTGTCGGTGCCGCGACTCGCCACCCGCCGGGGGCTGACCCGGTCAGCGATGGCGTCGATCGCCTCAGCGAGCTGGGCGCGGCTCCGCTCGATGTCGCGCTCGATCCCGTCGGGGTCCTTTGCCACGTCCACTCCCTGGTGCGCTGAGCCGGCGGCGTACGGCGTCGGCCCGTCACCCTCTCAGATCGACGACCACCTTGACGTCGTCCGGCTGCCGCGTCAGCGCCGTGGACCAGTCCGCCATCGGCACCCGGCGGGTGATCAGCCGTTGCAGCCAGGACCGGTCCGCGCGGGCCAGCGCCTCGGCTGCCTGCTCGTAGTGCTGCCGGCCGGCGTTCACCGAGCCGAAGACGACCTCGTTGCCGAGCACCAGATCCTTGTTGATGGCGTCACCGTCGGCCGACACGGTGTGATGGCCGGAGGAGATGCCGGTCAGGCAGACGATCGCGTTCGGCGCGCCGCGCTGCATGAGGTCGATCACCAGCTGGCCCACGCCGGTGGCCTCGATCACGATGTCCGGCTCGAAGCCGAGCGAGCCCACGCCGGCGGAGTGGTACGTCGCACCGAGGTCGGCGACCAGCTGTGGCTTGGCACCTTCGGTGACCCGGTCCACCACGTGCACCTCGAGCCCGCGCTGGACGCCCAGCAGCGCGGCCAGCAGCCCGATCGGCCCGGCGCCGGTGACCAGCACCTTCTCCGGGGCGTAGCAGGCCCTGGCGCCGATCCGCTCGGTCTGGTCCCAGGCCTTGGCGACCACCGACGTCGGCTCCAGGAGTACGCCGAGATCCTCGAGGGTGGGATCGAGCTTGACCGCGAACTTCGGCGGCACCCGCCAGCGCTGCGAGCCGTAGCCGTCCATGCCCTTGATGCCGCGCTCGGTGTACTGGCCGTTGCGGCAGAAGTCCCACTGGTCCATCGCACAGCAGGCGCACGGCACCGGGTCCGGACGCCGGACGATCCCGGCCACCAGGTCTCCGGCGGCCAGCCCGCTGTCGGCCGGCGCCTCGACCACGCGCCCCAGCGACTCGTGGAACAGCGTCATCCGGTCCCGGCCGGCCGGCGGTACGCCGTACCCCTCGGTCGCGATCTCCACGTCCGTGCCGCAGACGCCGACCATCAGACCCTCGACCAGCACGTCGCCGTCGGTCGCCGGCGGCTCGGGCACGTCCTCGACGGTGCCGGACTCGATCTTGCCGGGTGTGACGGTGCAGGCCTTCACGGCTCCTCCTGTCCAGGGTGTTCTGCGCCGCTCCCCGCCCGATCGGGCCGGGCCGCAACGCGCCAGTGCGTCCTACCATGCCTTCGGGCGAGAGTGGCGGAATGGCAGACGCGCCGGACTTAGGATCCGGTGCCCTCGGGCGTAGGGGTTCGACTCCCCTCTCTCGCACTCCACGTGTGATGGGGGCGCCGCGAGGCAGGCAGGCCCGGCCCGGGCAGTCGGGCTGACGGTGAGCAGTTCCAGTGATGGTGCCGCTTAGCCACGGCAGCCCGCTCGCCGCTGAAGCCCTCCGTCGGACTGACAGTCGGGGACGTCGGCCGCTCCGACTAAGGTGCTGACTGACCGCGGGTGGCGCAACTGGGCTGCCGAGCGGAAAGCCACGACCTGGCCGGCCGCGGCGAACCGCCCTGGGGGGCGTAGGGCCCCTGCGACGCGTTCGGCGCGGTCGGCGCGGTCAGCGCGGTCAGGATCTCGGGCCCGGCGTCAGTGACGGCCACGGTGTGCTCGACGTGCGCTGCCCGCTTGCCGTCGGTCGTAACGATCGACCAGCCGTCCTTCTTGGTCCGGTATCTGCTGGTCCTGGACCCGGCGTGCAGCATCGGTTCGATCGCGACCGTGTTGCCGGCCCGCAGGCGGTGCTGGGCGGCGTCCGGCCTCGGCTCGTTCGGCACGAACGGCGGCTCGTGCATCTCCCGTCCGATCCCGTGCCCGCCGTGGTCGGGGAGGTGGCTGAAGCCGTACGCCCGCGCGACCTCGTCGACGGCCACGGCGACGTCGAGCAGCGTTGCCCCGGGGACAGCGGCCGCGACACCGGCCTGCAGCGCCTGCTCCGTCGCGGTCACCAACCGGACGTCGGCCTCCGTCGCCTCGCCCACATGCACGGTGATGGCCGCGTCGCCGTTCCATCCATCCACGATCGCGCCGCAGTCGATGCTGAGCAGGTCGCCCTCACGCAGGCGCCGCCCGTTGGGCTTGCCGTGTACGACGATCTCGTTCGGCGACAGGCAGAGCACCCCGTTGAACGGTGTCGGCGCCCAGGTCGGCTGGTAGCCGAGGAACGGCGACAGCGCGCCCGCCTCACGAATCGTCGTCTGCGCCAGGTCGTCGAGCTCCCGCAGGGGCACACCCGGCACGGCCGCCGCCCGTACCGCCTGCAGCGTCCGCGCCACCACCTGACCGGCAGCGCGCATGGTGTCGAGCTCGGTCGGCGTGCGTACGGGGAGGGTGTACATAGCGCGACGGTACAAGTATCCCGGGACAGTTGTCCTGCCCGGGCGTAGGCTGCCCACATGGTCCGCCTGGCCCTCACCGAGCAGGAGCGCACGCGCGGCGTCCTGCTCGGGGCAGCGCTCCGCCGCGCTCGCGGCACCAGACCAGTCCGGGAAATCGCCGCGGCCGCAGGCGTCGCGGAGGAGACCGTGCGCAAGATCGAGCGGGGTGCGGTTCCGACACCCGCGCTCTTCACCGTCGCGGCCATCGCGCAGGTGCTCGCCCTCGCGCTCGACGACCTCGTCCACGAGGTCGGCCACGCAAGCCAGGCCACCGCGGTCGCCTGAGCCAGGCCCAGTCCGGCATGGTCGGGCACGCCACGCGCGGTCAGCGGTCCTCCGAACCGGGTCGCACCCGGCGGGGGTAGGTGCCGTTACCGCTCAGCGGGCTGCTCTGCTCGTTGTGCTCGGGCGTGTGCGAGTCGGTAGCTGGTGTTGCCGGTCTCGATGATGTTGTCGCCGAACGTAAGGCGGTCGACGATGGCGGCGCAGAGTCTTGGGTCGGTGAAGGTTTTGGCCCAGCCGTTGAAGCTCTCGTTGGCGGCGATTGCGACGCTGTTGGTCTCCTCTCGTGGGTGAGGACCTGGAACAGCAGTTCGGCGCCGCGCCGGTCGAGTTCCCCGCGGGAAGCCGGCGACGGTAATCGGGCGGGCTGCGCGGCGTCGGTCGCGGTCGTGGGCGACCTCAGCGCTGGCCGACCCGACCGACACCGCAGCCGCCAGGCCGGCGACGACGTCCGAGTGAGCCAGGTGACGGTGCGGCAGCAGTGCCTCCACCAGCAGCCGGGTGCCGGTGCCGGCGGTGCGAGCTTGGGCGAGGCCGCGGTCGCGCCGGGCAGCGCTCCGGGATTGCGGACCAGGACCTCCAGGTAGTGGTCGAGCAGCAGCACGGTGTGGCCCTTGCGGACCGATCGGGCGTGCCGGGCGACGCCGGTGCGCCGTCGAAGATGAGCACCTCCGAGGCGCGAAGCGAAACCCGGACCCAGGCGCCTGGGTCAGAATGTGCCGGCAACCAGGAGGAGCGCAGTGGAGGGTCTGCAGGTCGTCGTGCTGGTCGGGGCGTGCCTGCTACTCGGGGGGGTCCTGTCCGCGCGACTACACGTCGCGTCGCCGCTGGTGCTTCTCCTGCTGGGAGTGCTGGCCGGCGGCCTCCTGGGAGCGCTGCCCGGCGACCGGACGGTCGAGCTGCCGCCGCAGGTGGTGCTGTTGCTCTTCCTGCCGGCGTTGCTGTACTGGGAGTCGCTCACCACGAGCCTGCGCGAGATCCGGGCGAACCTGCGGGCGATCGTCCTGCTGTCGGTCGGGCTGGTCCTGCTGACCGCGGTCGCGGTCGCCGGGGTCGGTCACGCCGTCGGTCTTCCGTGGCCGGTGGCCTTCGTCCTCGGTGCGGTCGTGGCCCCCACCGACGCCACCGCGGTCGCCGCTGTCGCCGGCCGGCTGCCGCGCCGCACCCTGACCACCCTGCGCGCCGAGTCGCTCGTCAACGACGGCACCGCCCTGGTCGTCTACGCGCTCGCCGTGGAGGCGGCCAGCGGTTCCCGTCACGTCGGTCTAGGCGAGATCGCGTGGCGCCTGCCTGTGTCGTACGCCGGTGGGTTGCTGCTCGGGCTGGGCACCGCGGGCGTCGTGCTCGTGGTCCTGCGGTGGCTGCACGAGCCACGCCTGGAGAACGTGCTCGGCGTCCTGATCCCGTTCCTGGCGTACCTGCCCGCGGAGGAGCTCGGCGTGTCCGGGGTCGTCGCCGTGGTGTCGTGCGGGCTGCTGCTGTCGCAGGCGACACCCACGGTCATCAGCGCGCGGACGCGGGTCCAGGCGGAGGGCTTCTGGCAGCTGGCCACCTACATCCTGAACGGCGCGCTGTTCGTGCTCGTCGGCCTGGAGCTGCGCCCGGTCCTGGGCAGCAGCGACGTCGCGTTGACCCCGGCACTGCGCGACGTCCTGCTCGTCACGCTGGTGGTCGTCGGCACCCGCCTGCTGTGGATGTACACCGTGCCCTACGCCGTCCGGGTGCTCGACCGCCGTCCCGAGCAGCGGCTGCGCAGGGTCGGCGCGCGCCAGCGGGCCCCGGTCGCCTGGGCGGGTTTCCGCGGCGCCGTGTCGCTGGCGGCGGCGCTCGCGGTCCCCCAGGACGTGCAGGGGCGCGACCGCATCGTCCTGGTGACCTTCGGGGTCATCCTGGTGACCCTGCTGGTGCAGGGGCGTTCGATGCCCGCCGTCGTCCGGTGGGCCCGGCTGCCGGAAGACCTCGACGTGCAGGACGAGCGGGCGCTCGTGGAGCGGGAGGCGACGCACGCCGGACTGGCTGCGGTCGACGTGCGCGCCGCCGAGCTCTGCTCACCTTCCGATGTCGTCGACCGGGTGCGTACCCGCTACGAGGCGCACCTGGCCCGCCTGCAGGCGCAGGGCGAGCAGGGCACCGATGAAGACGAGCAGGCCGAGGACCGACTCCGGCTGGCCCTGCTCGCCGACAAGCGGGCCGCCGTCGTGCACCTGCGGGACACGCGGCGCATCGACGACACCGTCCTGCGCTGGGGACAAGCTCGCCTCGACGCCGAGGAGGTCCGGCTGGCGACGCCGGAAGGGGACGAGTAGGCGGCCCGGCGAGGCGCGTAGGTCCAGGCGCACGCCCTGCTGAAGCAGCCGGACCGAAGCGCGCGGCCGGAGCCTGCAGACCGGATCACCGAATGGCCGGGAGGATGTCGAACTCCCGGGTCCGTCGCCTCCAAGCGCCGTCCCCCCGGTCGCTGCCATCCGCCCGGTCCCGGCCCGGCACCTCCTTCGGCGACGCCACCGGATCCGCGCTCCCCCGTCAGCCGCTGAACGCCAACAGCGCGATGAAGTTGGCCACGGCCACGAGGGCCGGGCCGAGGGTCTTGGGGCGGTCGTGCAGCCGGGCGCCGATCACGGCGTCGCCCGCCTGCACCAGGACCATCGCGGACGCGACAGCCCGCAGCCACATGGACGACTGGGTGAAGAGGACGACCGTTGCCACAACGGCCAGTGCGAGGCTGCGCGTGAAGGCGTACATGGCATTGGTGGCCTCCGGGCCGGCTGGACCGCGCACCGCGACGACCGAGTAGCCAAGGCCCACGAAGGCGCTCACCGCCGTAATCGCCGTAATCGCCGCGCACACCCAGAAGCCGTCAGGCACGCCGCACGTTAGCCCAGACGGCCGACGTCAGGCCACAGCACCGGCTCATTCGACATCAACTGGAGTACATGTTACTAGAAGCGTCGCCGCGCCGTCTAAAGCGGCTCTTCGCGGCGGAGGGTGAGCGCGTCGTTGTGAGCTGAGGGGCCCGTGGCCTCCCAGGATGACTGGTGTCTAGATCAGCATCCACGAGAGGCCACGAGCATGGAGGACGGTACGACGCTGCT
>JAABUN010001722.1_pt1 | contig 45135 bp, 49 predicted proteins | sample 5559311 | NCBI WGS metagenome assembly JAABUN01 (sample SAMN10711877, study PRJNA513370) | rock metagenome | isolation source: Antarctica rocks | place: Antarctica: Victoria Land, Siegfried Peak sud
TGTAAATAAAAAACTAAGGATGGCTGTATTAGAATTAAGAGCTGCATTGATTTAAGAACATGAATATAAAAGATTACATAGAAAGCGGAATTGTTGCAACTTATGTTCTGGGGCTTGCCTCCGAAGCAGAGCAAAAGGAGTTTGAATCTTTATGTAAGCAGTATCCTGAATTGATTGAGGCAAAGAGGTCGTTCGAACGGGCATTAGAAGATCAGTTAATGAAGGAAGCTGTACCCGTACCTGATGGTATAAAAGAAAGAGTTTTAGACTCAATTAAAAAGCATGATACAAATAACATGATCAGGCGGGAAAGTGAATACAAAACGCCGGTGCGTAAAATGAATGCCTGGAAAATGGTTGCTGCTGCCTGCATATTTTTATTGGCCGGCAGTATTTATTTCGCTTATTTCTTCAGAGAAAAGTATCAAAAATCGCAGAAGGAGAATACCGAATTGAAACATAGTTTGGAGAAATCATCTTATACTAATCCGCTCCTTGCGCTTGATCCCATTGTTCAAAAACCTTCAGTTAAATGGGCAGCCATGATAGAACCGAAAGACTCATCACATTGCATGGCTCATATTTACTGGGATACCGTTTCTGCAAAAACATTTCTTTTGATAGGAAATATACCCCGGCCTGTTGCAGAAAACCAATTTCAACTTTGGGCCCTTGCAGATAATCACGCTATTAATTTAGGTATGTTCGATATTAAGAAACAAGGTAAACTGGTACAAATGAAAAATGTGCACAAAGCAAACACATTTGTCATTACTATAGAACAAAAGAGCGGAAGCCTTGCTCCTTCAATGCAGGCAATGTATGCTATTGGTAAGCTATGATTTTTGTTTCACTTTTTTTTCCGCCTTTGCAGCGTTCTTCACCTGCAAACAAAGATTAGTAAATGATGGGTGAGGAACATAACCGGGCAAAAAAATAAAAACCAATGAATAACACAACCACTAATACCACCCTAAACCTAAAGCAATATTTATTACTATTTATATCTGCAGTCTTTATAACAACTGTTTTTACAAATTGCGCATCTCAACGGGCTTCTGGCGGGCAGTCACCAAATTACAACACACGGAAACTCTTGTTACGTGATGAGGGATTGTCTCAACTTAGTTATATAGATATCGCTAATCCTAAAGCTAATTGGGTTGTACCGGTACCTGCCGGTCGTGATATTCAGTTGGTTGGAAACGGGCGGGTTTTAATTGGTACACGAAACGGTTACGAGGAGCGTGAGATTACCACCGGTAATAAGGTGCACGAACTTACTTCCTTCCCTGGTACAGTCACCGCCCGAAGACTTCGTAATGGTAACACTCTTCTTGCAGGAATAAACTGGCAGGGAAAACAGGGGATTGTATTAGTTGAAGTGGATAAGAACGGTAATATTCTCCGAACCATTTCTTATGCAGGATTTGATTATGTTCGCCTTGTTCGTGAAACAGTATCTGGTACTTTTCTGATTACTGCTGATGAAGTCGTGTTTGAAGGAAATGCAAAGGGAGACATTATATGGAAGGCTACTGTAACCGGCCTGCCGAAACCGCATGCATGGCAAGCCCTCCGCTTAAGCAACGGACAAATAGTTGTAAGCAGTGGCTATGCAAAAAACCTGCAGATTTTCGGAGCAGATGGTAAGCTGTTAGATACTATAACCGGCCCTGCCGAAGTAAAGCCGAATTTTTATGCTGGTTTTCAAATTTTAAGTAATGGTAATTATGTGGTTACTAACTGGCAGGGCCATGGGCCAAAATTTGGAGCAAGTGGTACGCAACTGCTGGAGTACACCCCAAAAGGCGAACTGGTTTGGCAATGGAAGCAGGACGCGGCAAAGTTTTCTTCGCTGCAAGGCGTTATAGTGCTGGATGGTTTGGATGTAACCCGGCTACATGTAGAAGATGCAACTGGAGGACTGGCACCGGTAATTGTACGATAACATTGTAAGATAGGTAAGAGAGGCTAAAAAAACACATTTGCAGTATGCTTTCACACCCCTCCACCGCTTTAGTGTTCTGCCACCCGGATAAAATCTATCAAATCCTGTAACTTAACCTTCCTATTAAATACAATGATAAACAGACGCGAGCTTCTTAAAGGATTAAGTGCAACAGCAGCAGCATTTTTTTTGCCTCGTTTAAGCGAAGGTAAAACCTCTGGTAAACTTGCCAACACCTTTACTTATTGTCTTAATATGGCTACTATACGTGGTCATAATCTTGGCTTTGCAAAGGAGTTGGAAGTGGCTGTCGCCGCAGGCTTTAAAGGTGTAGAAATTTGGATAGATTCTTTACAAGCTTATCTTAATAAAGGCGGTTCTTTAAGTGATGCAAAAAAGCGTATTGACGATTTAGGTTTAAAGGTTGAAGACGCTATTAGCTTTGCTAAATGGATTGCTGAGGACGAAGCGCAACGTAAACAAGGGCTTGAGCAAATGAAGCGGGAGATGGATATGCTTGCACAAATTGGCTGCAAAAGAATTGCGGCTCCGCCAATAGGCGCTACAGATGCCCCTGTTCTGGATTTAAAACGCGTTGCCGAACGATACCGCACTATCCTAAAACTTGGTGATGAAACCGGTGTAGTACCACAACTGGAAATGTGGGGCTTTTCAAAAAATCTAAGCCGTGTAAGTGAGGTAATGTATGTAGCATTAGAAAGCAATCATCCGAAGGCAAAAGTTTTGCTTGATGTTTTTCATATTTATAAAGGAGGTTCAGGCATTGATACTCTTTCACTGATTGGTAAACCGGTAATAGATATATTGCATGTTAACGATTATCCACCCAACCTTCCGGCTTCTGCCATTACTGATGCTGATAGAATATTTCCGGGAGATGGAGTTGCACCTGTACGCCGTATCTTACAAATTCTTAAGAATGAAAATAAACCGCTTGTTATTTCTTTGGAGGTATTCAACAAAAACTACTACAAGCTTGATGCATTAGAAGTAGCAAAAACAGGTTTGAGAAAAATGAAAGCAGTAACAGAAGGCATTTAACTGATACGAAAGTTACCGCAGTTGGTTAGTTTGTTGCAGTTCCAACTTCTACCTCCATTGTTGTAGTAAGTAATTCTTTGCCCAATACCTATTTCATCTTTAGACTTGGTTTCAAGGTAAAGCTCCACTGCTTCTTGTATATTTTCTCTTGCTTCTTCAAAAGTATCCCCTTGCGATTGGCAGCCAGGCAATTCAGGGCAAAATACATAATAACCACCTTTATCCCTGCTAAAAACTATATTTACCCGGTACGACATATAATAACTTTAGAACTGTAAATTTAATAAAATCTCTGCTCTGCTAAAATCTTCTTCTGAAGGGCTGAAGTAATCCGTTCTGCGAGGATGTTCCCCTGCTACAAAAGAGCGGTAGAGTTGTTCGGGTGTTTCCTAAGAGCAGTCCTGAAATTAGTGAATGACCTCGAACCCGGGATAAACGGAGGTCTAGGGCCCTTTTTATAGTGGGCAAAAGCAGCCTTAAGTCGTTGGTGAATAACCCGCAACAACTGCTAACACTTCTGCCAGCTACTCTTTCAGTACCAGAACCTTTATTGTTTATATGGGTGTTTATTCGCAATATTTCGTAAATTACCAGCAGGAAGAATATTAACGACGTAATATTCCCAATTTATAACAAACATGCATCAATATGCATTACTATCCAAACTTCAGGTTCCTTTTATTCATTTGTTCGGTTGCAGTGCTGGCATCCTGCAATAAAAACATACAAACAGATAGCACTCAAATTAATCCCGATACTGTAAAGGTGCGGGTACAAAGCATAAAAGAATTAGGGCCATTATCCATGCCAAAGGCATTGGTAGGCAGAGATGGCGGACAAAGTCTTTTGCTTTCGGGAAGCATTGTATGGCTTTTTGGTGATTCATTTTTTAGCAAATTAGCAGTTGACGGAATGCAATACCGCACTAATACATCAACCCAATCAACAGTAGGCAATCCGTTGGCAACAACAGAACCGGTAGATGCCAATGGTGTTTCTTACCAGTTTATTCCTTTTACAGCGGAGGAAAAAAGATTTAACGACAGTACCCACGATCCTACAAACAGAATAGGGCTTTGGCCAACGGGAATTGTAAGTGCCGATAACACCAATGCACTTGTTTTTTATACAAAGTTGCACCTTGCAAGTACCTGGACGGATTATGGAATAGGCATAGCTCATTATAAATTGGATCAAGCCACCGCAACCAGAAATCCCGATTTGCTTTTTGGCTATCCTGAGCCTAATTTTCAAAAGCCTTTTATTTATAATGGCTACTTGTATGTATATGGAAGGCTTCGCAATAATGCCGGCGCAGGTATAGGAAGAGCGCCCATTAATATGGCTGAAAACAGAAGCGCTTATCAATTTTGGAGTGGCAGTGCATGGGTAAGTGATATTAATGCAGCTTCACCCATATTGGATGTGGAGCCGGGGTCAGTTTCGTATAATCCTTATTTTAAGTTGCTGATTAACGTATATGATGAGCCCTTTAATAACACCGCATTTATAAGATTTGCCAATAAGCCCGAAGGCCCCTGGAGTGTGAAGCAGGTTTTATATAATACGCCTCCACCTTCAACGGGCCAAAATTATATTATCACTGAGCATCCTGAGCTTTCAAAAAATAACGGCAAAACTATTACCATTAGCTACTCGCATCCCCTGCCCGCTTTTCTGGCCGGCGAGATTAGGTTAGCAGAAATTGCTTTTGAATAAAACGCTTCCTGTTCTTTTTTTTGCTGCTGATTTAAACAGCCTAAAAGCTTCCAATTGTACAAAGGATACTATAAATTAGTTAAAAGCCCTTATGCCTTTTTTATCATATATAGAAAAATGGCTTGTATAGTTTTTTGACTGTCTTAGTAAAGTTGTTTTTCTACTATATATCATCAACGTTTCAATGTTAATTAATGAAGAAGTTGATTCATAATTAGTTAGAAGTATAATAAATCCCTGTATCTTACGCAGCCTCTTAATTAAAAAAGTATAATGGAGAAAGTAAAGTTTGCTGCCAAAAATAAATCGGAAATGCTCTCTGTAATGAAGCAGAGAATTGACGAATACTTCAAAAAGAATAATACCACACAGTATGCTAATGCAGCTATGAAGTTTAAAATAATTTTATGGATGTCGCTTTGGGCAATAACGTTAACAGCTTTGTATGTAACACGGGGCAATGCATGGGCTACTCTGGCCATCGGTTTTCTTCACATGCTTACGCACGTAATGATAGCTTTTAATGTTGCTCACGATGCAAATCATGGGGCAGTTTCAAGCAGCCAAAAAGTTAACAGGCTTCTGTCTTATTCATTAGATCTTGTTGGGGTTAGTTCTGAGCTTTGGCGCTATAATCATAACCAGCAGCATCATACTTTTGTAAATGTTGAGGGACACGATAACAGCGTTGAAGGTTATAAGATATTCAAGTTCTGTCCCACTGCGCCGTATTATCCCTGGCATAAGTATCAGCATATATATGCACCGCTTATTTATAGTATCTCCACTCTTAATTATGTTACTACCAAAGACTTTAAATTGCTTAAAGAGTACATGACAACAAACGGAGGAAAAGATGCTGCCGCCTCTGGCCTGATGCTTCGTTTTATCGCCTGGAAACTTCTTTACTATTCTTATGTAATTCTTATTCCAATCTTCGTTCTTAAATTATCTGTTGCTGCCGTTTTAGGTTACTTTTTATTAGGTCATATTCTTAATGGCGCTCTGCTTGCATTCATTTTTCAAACAGGTCATCTTACTATCGGCACCAGTTACCCCGAGGTTAAAAATAACCAGATAGAAAAAAACTGGGCAATCCATATTATTGAAAGCACAGGCGATTATGGCCCTAAAAGTTTTTTATTGCAGTGGTTATGCGGCGCTATTAATATTCACATTATCCATCACTTATTTCCCAGGATTTGCCATACGCATTATCGTAAACTTCTCCCCATTATAAAGCAATCTATAAAAGAAGCAGGTTACGAATACAAGGAGTTCCCTTCATTCTCTAATGCAGTAGTCTCTCATTTAAAAGAATTAAGAACTTTAGGAAGCCCTGAGTTTGAAGCTCAGCGGCAATTAGCCGCAAACAGAGAACCGATTGCAAAAACAGGTTAAATGTTTTAGTCCGTCAAAAATGTAACAAGCAGCTTTTATAAACTATTAGTTACTTACTATTTCCTCTTCTCCAAATACTTAATAATAGCAAGCCTGATCTCGGACTTAGGATTACCGGAAGAAGTTTCTGCCGGGTAAACCTTAAGAACTTCTGGATTGTGCTCGTTTAAAAAACCGAGGTTTTGTTCTTTGCCTGAAATTAAAAAATCGGGCATAGCAACACGGTAACTTTTTGCAGTATCTACAGGAGCATTATTGATGGTAAACGAATTGGACGACTTATTATAAACCACAGGCTGGTATTGCAAATAACCTCCTTCACCTTCATTCTTTAAGCCTGTCTGCAACACTTGTAATAACAAACTTCCTTTCATATCAGCTTCGCGAATGCCGCCACCAAAAGGCAGGCTGCGGATAATATCGTATTGTGTAACAGGCGGCGTTAAAATATCATCAAGCCTTATTGAACCCGAATTAAAAATCACCAGATCTGCCTGCGGACATGCATCTGCCATAGCTGCTGTAACCAGCCTGCTAAAGTTGGTTGGATGATGGCGGATTTCTGTTTCCCTTGCTTCAAGCGGTTCTCCCGATGTCATCACAACCTTTATTGGTTCAAAGCCAAGCGAGCCGTAATTATCTTCTGCAATCTTCTTCCATTTTTGTACAACAACATTGGTGGTACTGTCTAACGGAACGCTCTCATTAAGATAGGTAAGCTTCGGCGAAACAGAAGTTTTCTTACTGTTCTTATCAACGTCTAACTTAATTACATACGCCGACCTTGCGTTGGAGTGCGCTTTTGTTATATAAACATTGCCTTCTTTTTTAAAACGCATATCATGCTCGTGTCCGCCTAAAATAACAGCGAGCCCAGAAAGTTCTTTTGCAAGCTTTTCATCATCGGCAATAGTAAGATGGGTTATAGCTACAACCGCATCCACCGAATCTTTTATTTGATCATACATTTCTTTTGCAGAAGATACAGGATCTGTATAACTAACATATTCAGCCCGGTTGGCTGGAAGCACCAAGCCAATAAAACCTATTTTAGCAACGGTTCCGTCTTTATCTTTTACAGCCATCATATAACTTTTAGGAAAGGGCGGCGCATCAGCAACACCGGTGCGTGAAAAAGGCACGACGCCATTTTTAGTTTTATGAAATGCATTGGAAGAAATCCATGTAAAGCTTGATTCGTTTATCCGATCCTGCAGTTCATTTTCATTAATATCGAATTCATGATTACCAAAACAAACGAAATCCATACCCGCAATGTTCATTGTTTCTATCATTTGTGCTCCTCTAATTCGCTTGTCATTATATGTAAGGCTGTTGTAAACAGAAGGGCTTAGAAAGTCCCCGGACATAACCAGAAAGGTATTGGGATTTGTTTTCAGATATTGTTTTTTTAAAGTAGCCACCCGTGCCATTCCGCCTTCTTTTCCGCCCGAAACAGGAGCAATCTCATATACATCGTTTACCTGTACAAATACCACTTCAATTTTCCCATCATCTTTTGCAGCGCCTGTATTTCTGACTGTTTTGCAAGATGCTGTTGTAATTAAAACAACTAATGTTAAAAGCCTGAATGTTTGTTTCATTACTTATTTATATTGGTACAAAATAAAAACAAATTAATTGAGCTTAAGAGAAGAAACCACATTGAGACGATTTTATGCAGGAGTTTGAAATTGGTTATAACACAGCAACTTTATCTTTACAAAAACCAGCCATTATTTTGAACGATATTTTTCACCAGTTTGTAACCGGCTTACGGCAAACTTCTCTGTTAGAATTTGTTGCAGTTATCACCGGCATTGTAAGCGTTTGGTTTTCGCGCAAAGAAAATATTTTGGTTTATCCAACCGGTCTTATCAACACAATCATTTATATATATCTCAGTGTAAAAGGTCACTTGTTAGGCGAGGCAAGTGTAAATATTTATTACACAATCATGAGTATTTATGGTTGGCTGCTCTGGAGTAAAAAAGATGTAGGCAAACATGCTGTTGTAATTATAAAACATAGCTCAGCAAAAGAATGGATAATGCACCTGTTGTTTTTTGCGTCATTTTATACTGGCATCTACCTTGCCTTATTCTATTTAAAAAAAGAGTTTGCTCCCGGTGCCATACCTGCTGCTGATGCATTTGCTTCGGCAAGCGCTTACACAGGCATGTGGCTGATGGCTAAGAAGAAAGTAGAAAGCTGGTACTGGTGGATATTAACCAATATTGTTTCCATTCCGTTGTACTTTATTAAAGGATATGTTTTTACCAGCTTTCAGTTTCTTGTGTTGTTGATTATGGCATTTGCGGGATTGGCTGCATGGCATAAAAAGGCTAAGTATGCAAGAAGTTAAAAAGATAGTTGTATTAGGCCCCGAAAGCACCGGCAAAAGCTCGTTATGTGCTTTGCTTGCAGAACATTATAAAACGGTTTGGTGCCCTGAATATGCACGTGAATACCTGCTTGTAAATGGAATGAATTATACATACAATGATCTTCTAACAATCGCTAAAGCGCAGATTGATTTGGAAGATGAGTATTTGGAGAAAGTAAGTGGTCCACCGTCCATCGTCCATCGTCCAGCATCGGAAAACAGTCCGTCATTAATTATCCCTTCAGTATCCGGAGCGAATGATGAAAAATCAAGTCAATGGACAATGGACGATGGACGATGGACATCTCCCGCTCCTCCTCTTCTTTTCGTTGATACCGATATGTATGTAATGAAGGTGTGGTGCGAATATGTTTTTAACCAATGTCACTCATTTATTCTTGAAAAGATAGTTGAACGAAAGTACGACCTGTACTTATTATGTAATATTGAATTGCCGTGGATAAAAGACGAACTGCGTGAATATCCCGACCTGAAGCGAAGGAAAGAACTGTATGAAATCTATAAAGATATTTTAATCAATCAAACAGTACCGTGGGCAGAAGTAAGCGGTAATTATGAACAAAGATTACATACAGCAATCAAGGCTGTTGATGCATTAATCACTTCTTAACGTACATCAGCTTTTGCACATCAGGATCTTCCTCAATGTTACGCATTTGTCCTAATACCCGGGGGTACTTCCAGCTTACCCAGCGGCTCATTGGTTTTACTGTAAAACGCCTGGGGCTTGGCAGGCACGAGATGATCATTGCTGCTTCTGGTCTGCTTAATGCTTTGGCGCTTTTATGAAAATAAGCCTGCGAAGCAGCCTCTATACCAAAAATACCCGGCCCCATTTCCGCTACATTCAAGTACACCTCCAATATTCTTTGCTTGCCCCAAATCCATTCTATCAGCAGGGTATAATAAATTTCAGGAAGCTTTCTTAAATACCGGCCTATGCCGCTTCCCTGCCATAAAAAAACATTTTTTGCTACCTGCTGGCTGATAGTGCTTGCACCTGCGCCACGTACCTTCTTGCTTTTTTTTACATTTTTCTTCATGCTCTTTTCAATTGATTTCCAGTCGAACCCACCATGATCGGGAAACAACTGGTCTTCGCTTGCCATTGCTGCAAGCCTTACTGAGGGAGCAATTTCATCAATGTTTACATAATCCCTTTTCAATCTGTAACCGCTAATAAGGCTGCCTAATTGTGTAAGTGTTATGGGTGGCAGCATCCATTTACCTAAAAGCAAATACACATTAGAAATGAGGAATGCCCACAAAAAAACCTTCAATAACTTGCGGAATATTATCTTAAAAAGGTCTTTAAGAGTCATGTAGAATTAGGCGGCAAGATAATATCTTCTCCTTTATGCCTGGGTGAAGCCTTAAATATTAAACAGTATATTTTTTTACCAGCTTTAAAATATGACAAATGTAATACTTAACTCCCCTTTTAGGGGCTGGGGCTTACTTCAAAGCAAGCACTCCCCAAATAAGAGCCAGACCAAAAGCAATTAATATCATTCCGCTAACACGGTTTATAATATGAATGTTATGAGGAGTAAGCCTTTCCCTTATTTTATCTGCCGCCATTACTTTTACAATATCGAAAGCAGCTACAAGAATAAGGCACGACAGAAAAACCACCAGCCTGTAATTACGAGGATGAACTAACAGCGAAGTTGACGTGAGCAACCAAAATCCGATTACGCTGGGGTTAAGTGTATTCATAAAATATCCCGAAAGAAAAATCTTAACGTAATGATGCGTCTTCATTTCAGCTACCTGTATGCCCGATTCGCTAACGGGTATCTTCTTAAAAAAAGTAACATATACACCCAGGGCAATTAATAAAATACTTCCGCCAACACCAATGGCAGTTTTGTACTCAAGAAGGTCGTCGAGCATTTGGGTGAAAAGATTGCAGATAAGAACGATAGTTATATCGCTTGCCGAAACACCTGCTATAAAAGCAAGGCCGCCCTTATGCCCGTTATTGATGCTTTGTTTTAAAATGGTAAAAATAACCGGCCCTACCGAAATACTCAGCATTAAGCCTAAAGCCAATCCTTTCAATACTGCCGCAATCATTAATGTATTTATCTCTACAGGTATAACAACTTATTTCGTAACCGGCTCACCTTTCAAAAACAATTGCCAGTCATCGAGCATCCTTCCTTTTAGCACCCGTGGAAATTTATGTTGTCCTCCAATCTTTCCTTTTTGCCTCATAAACTCCATAAAATCTTCTTCCTTTAAAACATCAACAAAAACTTCTTTTAGTGCGCTGCTTCTTTCAACTGCATAGTCGTCATTCAGCTCTTTCAGCTTTTCATCAATCTTGTTTTTGAGTTGATGTTTATCCACTGCATCATCGCAGGCAACATACCATTGATGGGCAAAAAAATTATTGTAAGGAATACCGGCTACCGTAAATTCGGGAATAGAGATATTCATTTCTTCGCAGGTAAGTTGTATAGCCTTGTTCATATTATCAACACTCAAATGCTCGCCAACAAGACTTAAAAAATGTTTGGTTCTGCCTGTAATAATAATTTCGGCCCTTTCTTTATCCACAAACTTTACGGTATCACCAATTAAATATCTCCAGGTGCCGGCGCTGGTGCTTAGCAGTAAAGCATAATCCTTTCCTTCTTCCACCTCATGTATCATCCGCACTTCAGGCTTTTCAACTACATTTCCTTCGTTATCAAAATTTTTATCATCAAAGGGAATGAACTCATGAAAGATATGTTCGGATGTAACCAGTTTCATTCCTTTTGCATCCTGGCGATCCTGATAGGCGATAAATCCTTCGCTGGCTAAGTAGGTTTCTATATAAATGAGCGGGTTATTCAACAAGCGCTCAAATCCTTTTTTGTAAGGTTCAAAGGCGACGCCACCATGTACGAAAAAAGAAAGATTAGGCCATAGATCGTGAATGGTATTAAGATTATAACGTTCAATAATTTTTTCCATGGTAAGTTGTACCCAGGCAGGTACACCTACAATAATACCAATATCCCATTCAGGCGCTTTTTCTACTATCTCATCTATCTTTTTATCCCAGTCGAGGTTTCGGGCAATCTTTTTGCCTGGCTTATAAAATGGCTGAAACCAAAACGGCGCTTTTTTTTGAGTGATGCCGCTTAAGTCTCCTGCATAATATCCTTTTCCCTTTTGCAGATGAGTACTGCCGCCAATAGTGAGCCATGCTTTGCCCATACTCTTTACAGGTACATGATAGTGGCGAAGTGTAAGCAGGTGTTTTATCATGGCCATTTTATTGCCATACAAAAGATCGTTTGTTACAGGAATGTATTTACTTGAAGCCTCGCTGGTGCCACTGCTAAGAGCATAGTATTTTATTTTGCCGGGCCAACATACATCGGGTATGTTCTCGAGCGTTTTTTGCCACCAGTCTTTATAAATTTTATTATAATCATAAACCGGCACCATCTCCTGAAACTTTTTGCCGGCATGTTTGCTCATTAATATTTCATCAAACTTAAACTGCTGACCAAATTCGGTAAACCTTGCTTTTCTTAACAACTTTTTTAATACTCTCATCTGCTGCCGGCGAACATTATTTTCGGGCAATCGTAATGCTTTTGCCAACCGCGTTGGTATTTTAAAATCAAATATGGGCATAGGCACTTTAGAGTTAGTAAAAGGGTAAACGAAGCTACACTAAAATGAAAACAAATTGATGTAAAGGAAATTACAAAACGTTATGTTGAACGTTATTCTTTTCCGCCTAACCGTTTGTAGCTTTTTAAAATAATTTTTACATCCTGCCTCCAGTTATAATTCCTGGCATACCAGTGATCTATGAGGTTAATACTTTCTCTGCTCGATTGGTTAGCATTTACCGGAGAACCGGTGGTTGATAATACACCCCCGGCAAGTGCAGGAAGCCGGTTGTAAGTATTTGTGTAGCCAACCCAGGTTCTTTTGCCGGTTAAAACAAGTAAAGAGTTATGTATTGCTTTGTAACCAACCAATAACAGATGAACCGGAAAAGTAAAAAGGATAAAAAGAGAGATGCCAATGTCGAGCAATCTTTTCATCCGCTTTTGGTAAGGTTGGGTAATTTGAAATTTTCCTTCTGCCGAAACAAATTCTCCCGCTGTATCCTTCGAGTCGCTGCCTACAATACTTTTGCTGCCATAAGCATGAAAACGTACGGAAATGTTTTGCGGCAATTGTTGAATAGTATTGATAATGGAGGAATAACTTAAATAACCTTTGCAAAAGATGATTTCTTTAATTCGCATACTTTCTGCCAGCGTTTTTAATTCATCTACTGTACCTAAAGCATCTTCTTTAATTCCGTTGGCTGCCACCCTGCCCATTATCCTGTCTTTCAACCCCGACCTTACCATCAGTTCCTTTACTTCCTTAAACTCTGCCGGGGTTGCTACAATAAGGGTTTGCTGTTGTTTTCCTGTTTCGTCGGCATTACTTACTATCCCCCATTTTAATAACAGCCATCTGAATAATGTTATAAACAGTAAAGCAGTTAACCCTCCAAAGAAAATAACACCCCGCGAAAAACGAAATCTTTCAGGCAATAGCGAGTAAACAGCCAGCATTACAATTTTAGCAACAAGGGCCGCATAAAAAGCTTTGGCAGGTTTATATTTATTATCGTAAATACCTGCAAGCGATGCAGCCGCTAAAAATACCAGTGTAAAGCCAGGAAGAGCTATAGCTACAAGATTATTTGTAAACCCATGACCTTCTCTAACATAACGAACCCATAAAAAAGTTACCAGGTTAAACGATGCAAAAATGATGAGTGCATCAAACAAAGGGAGCCCGTTTTTTGAAATAAATTTTGTAACCGCCGAAAGCACTGCCCTTACCAAAATTGCTGCCTGAAGAAAAAATCTGAAAACAGATGCTTTGCTGCCGGCGTAATGTTTTTTTACAAAAAGCATCATAGCCTGGTAAAATATTTTTACATAATTAAGGCTGCCTTTGCGGGTGCTTTCGCCCTTAAAATGAATGATGCTGCTTCCGCTAAAATAATAATTTTTATACCCTGCTTTTTGAATACGGTAGCTTAAATCAATATCTTCTCCATACATAAAAAATGTTTCGTCAAACCCCTTCAACTGCTGCAGCAGATCTTTTTTTGCTAATAAAAAAGCTCCTGCCAAAACATCTACTTCATGGTTCTCAAATTCATTTAAATAACCTAACGAATAGCGGGAAAAAATTTTTGACTTTGGAAAAAGCGAACCCAACCCTACCAGCTTAAAAAACGAAGTAAGCGGGTGCGGAAAGGAGCGTTTGCTTTCGGGCAAAAATTTTCCGCTTCCATCTACCATTCTAATACCTAAAGCTCCTGCCCGGGGCTTTGATTGCATGAAAGCAAAGCACTTGATAATGCAGTCTTCTGCCAAAAGCGTGTCGGGGTTTAAAAACAATATATACTCCCCTCTGGCTTTTTCGAGGGCAAGGTTGTTTGCTTTTGCAAACCCCACATTTTGATTATTTGCAATAAAATGCACACACTCAAATTTAGCCTGTAAATATTCCATACTTCCATCGGCAGATGCGTTGTCAACTACCCATACTTCGGCTTCTAATGGTGCAATAGCTTTTTCTACCGAGTATAAACATTGCTCAAGAAAGTACTTTACATTATAATTTACTATGATAACAGACAGTTGCAAGCACAGAAAGTTGGGAATAAACACGAATTACGAGTTTTTATCTAACTCTGCAAAAGCATTTCTTAGGTTAAAGTAAATAGCGGGCAAAAAAAAGGTTGAGGCAGCAGCCCCTATATTTGCAACATGTTAAAAGAAACGCTTATTAAGGCCACATTTGCAGGGGCAAAAATTTTGCAGCAATATTTTAATGGCGATTATAAAATTAGTAATAAACCCGGTGTAAACAACCTGGTAACAGAAGCTGACTTTGAGAGTGAGAAAGCTATTTTTAAAGCAATAAAAGATGATTATCCCGATCATTTTTTATTAAGCGAAGAAACAGGTGAAGTTACATCGGACAGCACCTATAAATGGATTATTGATCCTATTGACGGCACTGTAAATTTTGCCAACGGCATACCCATTTGTTGTGTAAGCATTGCAGTAGAAAAGGATGACCAGATTATTTTGGGAGCCGTTTATAACCCCTTGATGAATGAATTCTTTTTTGCACAAAAAGGGTTTGGAGCTACTTTAAACAATAAGAAGATACATGTAAGCTACAAGGCCGACGTACCAACAAGTTGTTTGGTTACAGGTTTTCCTTATACCTATTTAGATACACCTAACGGGCCTTTACAAGTGTTCGAAAAATTCATTCGCCATGGCATTGCAGTAAGAAGATTGGGAAGTGCAGCTATTGATCTTTGCTGGGTAGCTGCCGGAAGATTTGACGGTTTTTACGAGCACAGCCTTAATGCATGGGATAGCGCCGCAGGTTTTCTTATGGTAGAAGAAGCAGGTGGTAAAGTAACTGATTTTAAAGGCAACCCCTATTCGCCTTACCAGCCACATATTTTAGCCACTAACTGCAATATACACGAGGAGATGTTGCTGGCTGTAAATGGTAAATGGAAACCGGAGTAAGTACGAAGTAAGAGGTACGAGATACGAGGTAAAACGAGTAAGTACGAAGTAAGAAGTACGAGGTACGAAGTAAAACGAGTAAGTAGGAAGTTTGAAGTACGAAATACGAAGTTTGAAAATACCAAATACACGAAGTAAAAAGCACTAAACAATTAAATTAATGCCTGCCGAAAATCTTAAAATAAGAACCTTCCGGTTTGCAGTAGATGTCGGAAAATTAGTTCAGTTGTTACCTTACAACATATTAAACAGGCACTACTTTGGGCAGATAACAAGAAGTTCTTCATCTACTGCTGCAAATTATAGAGCAGCACAGCGGGCAAAGTCAAATGCAGACTTTTTAAACAAGTTGAAAATAGTAGAAGATGAAGCTGATGAAACAGTCTTCTTTTTAGAGTTATTATTGGTTTTTAATTGGGAATACGAAAAAACAATTCAACAGTTAATTAATGAAGGAACGGAAATTGTAAAAATAATTGTTGCATCTATAAATTCTGTCCGTATAAAAATTAAAAAAATAAATGATAACAAGTAGCTTCAAATACGAGGTACGAAATACGAAGTACGAAGTGAGGTAGGGCAAGTACGAGGTACAAAGTCGGAAGTACAAAGGGTAACGTATAATCATGATATACTCAAACCCTTATACTTCGTATCTCCAGCTTCCGACTTCATAGATCATACTTCCTAATTCGTATCTTGTAATTCGTACCTCGTACTTCTTTCTTCGTACTTCGTACTTCGTATTTTGTATTTCGTATCTCGTACTTCGTACCTCGTACTTAAAATTATGGAAAACAGAACAGAAATATCAACCCTTGGCGAGTTTGGCTTAATAGATCATCTCACTAAAAACTTTGAAGTTCAGAATGCTTCAACCATTTTAAGTGTGGGTGATGATGCTGCCGTTATTGATCACTTCGGTAAGCAAACGGTTATTTCAACCGATATGCTGCTCGAAAACATTCACTTCGATTTGATGTACACTCCGCTAAAACACCTCGGTTACAAAAGCGTGGTTGTGAACTTAAGCGACATCTATGCGATGAATGCAACGCCCACGCACATAACCATGAGCATTGCTTTCAGTAACCGTTTTAGTCTTGAAGCGCTGGATGATTTTTATGAAGGCGTGTTTGCTGCATGCGAAAAATACAATGTTGATTTAATTGGCGGCGATACCAGCTCTTCGCAAAAAGGTTTTATTATAAGCGTTACTGCAATTGGCGAAATAACCGCTGAAAAAATGGTAAAAAGAAGCGGCGCAAAAAAGGGCGACCTGCTTTGTGTAACCGGTGATGTTGGTGCAGCATTTTTAGGTCTTACTCTGCTTGAAAGGGAAAAAAAAATTTACCTCGAAAACCCGCAAATACAACCCGACCTTGAGAATGAACAATACATAGTAGGAAGATTATTAAAGCCCGAAGCCCGCAAAGACATTATAGAATTTTTTGAAAAAGATAACCTGTTGCCAACAAGTATGATGGATGTAAGCGATGGTTTAAGCAGCGAGATTTTACATATATGCAAACAAAGCAACGTTGGCTGCAAATTGTATGAAGACAAAATTCCTATAAACGAACATGCAAAGCAATTCGCCTATAAACTCGAGCTCGATCCTACAGCCTGTGCATTAAGCGGCGGTGAAGATTATGAGTTACTGTTTACCATCCCCCAAAGCGATTACGACAAGCTGGTGTTGAATGAACAAATATCTGTAATAGGCTATATAACCGATATTGAAGAGGGTGTACATATTATAACCAAAGGCGGAAACACGCATAAACTTACTGCACAAGGCTGGAATGCGTTTGGATAGTGAAGGGAGAAGGGGAAGCGCCAGCTCCTAAAGGGAATGCTAATTAGTTAAGATTTTCTAACTCCGATAGGAGTTAAAGCTTTGTAGAAAAAACATTGTTGCGCGTACTTACGGCACGCTTCTATCATTCGCATTATTCTTCTGCAAAGCGGTAGTCCCTCCTGAGCATTTTTTTCGTATCTGTTCTAACTAAATAACATTGCCCTAAAGGGAGAAGATAGTTAAGAGTTATGAACTAATTTTAATTTTGATGATACCTGACGAGCCAGTAACTCAAATGATTTGATGACCTAATGACCTATTGACCCCAATGACTAAATATTTGTTACCGGCAGTTTTGTTGATTTGTATCTCGTGCAATTCAGTAAGAAAAAGCGGATATAAACCTACGCAAAAATTTTCACCTTCGCAACTGCAATCCGATTTCTCATTATTACAAAAAATACTGGAAACCAATCATCCGAGCTTATATTGGTACACCACAAAAGATTCTGTTGATTATTATTTTAAAGCAACGCAATCTTCGCTTAAAGACTCTCTTACTGAGCTGCAATTTAAAAACAGGATAGCATGGGCAATCAGTAAAATAGGTTGCGGTCATACTGTTGTGCGCAACTCTAAAAGGTATGCGCAGTATTACGAATATAAACGGCTTCCCCTGTTTCCTTTATCGTTAAAGGTTTGGGACGACAGCGCTGTAGTTGTAACCAATTTTTCTGCCGGCGATTCTATTATAAAAAGAGGAACCATCATTACCGGCATAAATAATATGGCAACAGCTAAAGTGATAGATAGTATATGTCAACTGGTGAATACCGATGGTTTGGCAAACAATCTTAAATACCAGCTAATCAGCTTCAACTTTCCGGCTTATTACCGAAACACTTTTGGCCTCGATAGCCAGTATGTTATTTCTTATATTGATACTACAGGACTGCAAAAACAAACGGTTATAAAAAATTACGATCCAATAAAAGATACCATCAAAAGACCACTGGTACCAATGGCAACTATTACCAAAAAACAGTTTAGGGATTATAAAGCAATGAGCAATAGAAATATGTTTACCGATACTGCCTTAGGCACCGCTATACTATCGGTAAACACTTTTAGCGAAGGAAGGCTGAAGAGTTTTTTCAGACGCAGCTTTAGAGAAACCGAAAAACGTAATATTAAAAATCTTGTTCTCGACCTTAGGCAAAACAGTGGTGGAAATATTCTTTTAAGCACAAAACTTTGCCAGTATCTGGTTGATAAACCTTTTCGCGTTGCAGATACTGTTGCAGCAAATACCCGTTCATTTCCTTATAAAAAATACATTCGTCCCTGGTTTGTTTATTGGTTAAGCATGCATTTTATGGGCAGACGATACGACGACGGGCGAATTCATTTTAAATATTTTGAGAAACATTATTTTAAACCAAAGAAGCAACATCATTTTGATGGCGATATTTATTTGGTTACCGGTGGTTATACTTTTTCTGCCGCGGCATTAGTTACCGGCACATTAAAACAACAACAAAATGTAACGGTGGTGGGGGAAGAAACTGGTGGCGGCGCTTATGGAAATTCGGCCATGCATTTGCCAACAATTATTCTTCCAAATAGCGGCGTAAGGGTTACTTTACCCTTGTATAGAATAGTGTTGGATGCTAACCGCCCTAAGAATGGAAGAGGGTTTTTTCCGGATGTTGAAGTGAAGCCGTCCTCTTACTACATCGGAAAGGGAGTTGACGCAAAGCTTGAAAAAGTAAGGCTGCTGATTATGAAGAAAAATGTACGGAACAAACTGACAAAAGACGAGGTATTCTAAATTGCAGGAGTTGTTATTTCATAATCAAAGTTCATCAATTTTCTTTTTAATAGTTTGTTTATCAGTTTGCGTTTTGGCTAATGAATAAGCTATTTGAAATTTTGTTTTGGCTTTATTGCTGTCTATGTCTTTGTAAAGTTCGCCAAGTAAAGTATAGTAGTAGTGGTTGTTAGTTAGTTGCAGCTTTTCTGCTTCTATAATTGCTACGGGCTTTCCATTTGCTTTTGACAGAGCATATGTTCTGTTGAGTGCTGCAATGGGCGAGTATTGGATTTGTAACAGATGATTGAATAACTGTAAAATAGTTTCCCACTTTTCTTTTGTGTCGGCTTTGATTGTATGCCAAGAAGCAATACTTGCCTCTAAATGATATTTTGAGATTATATTTCCCTGTGATGCCTGTTTAAGAAAATATATGCCTCTTGTTATCAATTCATCATTCCAGAGTGTTTCGTCCTGGTTCTGGTATAAAACAATTTCGCCATTTTCATTTTTTCTTGCTTCAAATCGTGATGCATGAAAACACATTAAGGAAAGCAAAGCATTGACAACCGGTTTATTTGTTTGTTCGTTTTCAATAAGCAGGTAAGTTAATCGCATTGCTTCTAAACACAGGTCTTCACGCAATATGGTGTTCTGGCTTTCAGAATAATAGCCTTCGTTAAAGAGTAAATACAATGTTGTTAGAACCGTTCCTAATCGCCTATCAATTTCAGCTTCAGAAGGAAATTCGATTTGTACTTTTTCAAGCCGCAATTTTTCTCTGGCCCTGAAAAGCCGTTTGTTGATTGTTTCTTTATTTGTAAGAAAAGCATTTGCAATTTCGTCTATACCAAAGCCGCAAAGAATACGAAGCGCTAAACCTATTTGTGCTTCTGTTGAAATGGAAGGATGGCAAATTGCAAACAACATTTGTAATTGACTATCGGTAATATTTTTGTTAGATAAGTCAATTTCAATTTCCTGAACATCCGGGGATGAATGTTTTATTTCCGGGGCAATTTTCTCCGTAAAAATATGATTACGATTGAGGTAATTTTTGGCTTTGTTTTTTGCAACCGCATAAAGCCAGGCTGTCGGGTTTTCAGGAAGCCCTTTAAAAGTCCAGGTTTCTAATGCTGTTAAAAAAGTTTCACTGGCAATGTCTTCTGCAACATCAATATGTTCAATGCCAAAAAGTTTACACAGAACAGCCGTTATTTTTCTAAATTCTGTTTTAAATAAATGAGGTATTAATTCCTGATGTTCCATAAAACGATAAAAGCCTCTGCTAAAATACAGAGGCTCTTTTTAACTCTTAATGAAGACCATCTCCTTTAGCAATTTTACGTACTTCTACACTATTGCCCTCGCCCTGCAAAACAGGACAGCCTTTTGCAAATTCAACAGCTTCATCAACAGAATTTGCTTTAACAATAATGTATCCGCCAATGGTTTCTTTAATGTCGCCAAAAGGTCCGTTGGTAACAACATTGTGTGGTCTTACAACCTTTGCATCGTCAAAGGGCAAACCGTTGCCTCCGCTAAATTTGTTTTGAGCGGCAATGCCGCCTATCCAGTCCATTGTTTGCTTCATCCAAATCTGCATTTGTTCAGGTGAAGCGATCTTTTTGCCGTCCTCATGTCTGAAAATTAAAATGAAATCGTCCATTTTTCAAGTTTTAATTGTTATTAAATTAGGAATTACAACTTAATAGCAAATGAGATTTTCGGAATTGGACATGAATGGAAAAAATATTTTATGACAAGTATCTTTTGGTGTAAGGCTAAGGTGGAGCATAGAAACTATCATCTGTCAATTAACAACTATCACCTATCATTTGTCATCTGAGGGTACATGCTTAATCTCCTCTTTTAATTCCTGGTTTGGAGTTACCTTATAATAAGTAACATGCAGATTAATAATCTGGCTATAGGAAATGATAAAAAACCGTCCCGGTAAATAGTAATAACGGCTGTCGTTGGCTCCTTCATCCTGCCCGGTTGGTTGTTCTGCTATAGTATGTTCAGCTTTATTGGTAAGGTCGTCTTTAAAAAATCTTCTTTTCACATCGGTTAAATAAATCCTGTCAATACCGCCTTCTTTTGTTAAGATGTAATCGGCAAGCAGGCCGGTATAAATTACCGTTCCTTCATCGGTTTTAACAAGGGCATCAACATAGCTGCAATCAATATCTTCGGCTTTGCCCGGCACTTTAGGAAAATCTAAAATCTCTCCACTAAATATGTAATGCCATTCGTTTTGAAAACGAAAAAGCTTTACCTTCCGGTCAAGCTTTAATTTTCTCACAATAAGTTTTGTAGTAAATCCCGCTGCCATTCCTACAAGGCTAACTCCTAAAAAGTAGCCGGTAACAAAGGGAGCTTTTTGATATACAGTTTTAAAGGCCTCGGTTACTTTGGTTGAATCGCTTGTACCGCTTAATAAAGTGCCTATAGTAACAACATCAACCTCACCGCGTCCTTTTATAAAAAGAAGATAACCGACAAAGTGAATAAAAAATCCGGGAAGAATGCTGGAGAAAATAAGATCTGGAACGCTTTGTTTAAAATATTCTTTTGAAAATTCGCCTGTATAGTAAAAACGCCTGAATAAAAAGCCCGGGTATAAAATGATAAGAAGCGTAAGTGTGGCTAAGGCAATGTTCATCTTACGATCATCTGCCCTTTTTATTGCCGTACGAACCTACACGCTCAACAGTTACTTCGCCGTTTATTGAACTGCCGGTATTAGAAAAAATGTTTTTTCTTTCAGCTTCAATAGCCTGAATGAGCTGCACTGTTTTGCCCATACGCTCAAGCTTTACTACCGTATCGCTTTTAATTACCGGCGCCGTGCTGAAAAATTTGAAACTCATACGATTGATTTTATGTATGCAATTTAATTAATTTTTTTGTGTATTAAAGTTTCTTTCGCGGATGCTTAAAATCTACATCAGCTTATACAACTTTCCGGGAAGCGAAGAAACAACATTTTGAAACTCTAAATTTAGCATTGCTGCTGCAACTGTACTGCTGTTAAGCCCGCTTTTAATAAACAGCTCATCAATATGAATGGTTTCTTTTTCTTTTAGTATGTCAACCAAAATTTGCTCATCGTTGGTTAGGGTTATAAATAATTCTTTTTGATGTTTGCGTTTGGCTTTCTTTTCTTTCCATCCAAGCCATTCAATCAATTCTTCCGTATTATTTAATAAAATAGCTCTGTTATTTTTTATGAGGTGATTGCATCCGGCGCTTTTTGCATCGTTTATTCTGCCGGGAAAAGCAAATACATCACGGTTATAACCATTGGCTAATTCTGCTGTAATAATACTTCCGCCTTTAACAGCCGTTTCAACAACAATGGTAGCGTCGGCCATTCCGGCCACTATTCTATTACGGCGGGGAAAGTTATGTTTATCAGGAAGCGTGCCACGTGGAAATTCAGTTAATAAACCGCCGTACAGCGTCATTTGTTTGGCAAGGCTTAAGTGAAGCCTGGGATAAATTTTATCAAGGCCATGTGCAAGAACGCCTACCGTTTGTAAACTATTTTGAAGCGCAGCTTTATGTGCAATGGTGTCAATACCATACGCGAGACCGCTTACAATTATTGCTTTAAAACTTTGCAGGTCGCTTACAAGTTGCTCGGTCATTTGCCTTCCATACTCTGTATTATTTCGTGTGCCAATAATGCTGATGATCTTCGAGTTGTTGAGATCAGCATTGCCCCTGTAATACAACATGGTTGGCGCATCGTAGCAATTTAAAAGGCGCTTGGGGTATTGGTCGTCGGTAAGAAAAAGTGTTTGTATTTTATATTTTTCTATGAACTCTATTTCAGCTTCAACAGCAGGGAAGGCCTCAAAACTTTTAATGTTTTTGGCTCTGGCAGTACCAATGCCTTCAATGTTTTCTAAGTGAGTTTTTTTTGTTTTAAAAATATCTTCAGCATTGCCAAAATGATCTACCAGTATTTTGGCTTGTACAGGTCCGATGTTAGGCACCGCAGTAAGTGCTATTTGGTAAAGCAGGTCTTGTTGCATGCAGCGAAGATAGTTTCTGATTTAACGGTTGCAAAGTACCGGTTTCTGATTCGGATTTTAGCATTACGGATTACTGAAAACTAATTCCAACATCTTTATATAATCCTCAATTCCCTTTTCAATTTCGGCAAGATAAATAAACTCGTCTGCGGTATGACTTCTTGCACTATCGCCGGGACCACATTTCAATGCCGGAAAAGGTATTAAGGCTTTATCACTGCTTGTTGGAGATCCATAAATTTTTTTACCTATCTCAATGCCGGCTTTTACTATAGGATGATCTGTATCAATTCTTGTTGAGCGCATACGCATGCTTCTTGGCTTTACTTCGCTTACCACATTTTGTTGGATAGTTGCAAGCACCTCTTCATGGGTATATTCATCAGTCACCCTTACATCAACAATAAAGCTGCATTGAGAAGGCACCATATTATGCGCCCTGTTTTCTGTTTGTATAGATGTTACACTCATTTTTACAGGACCTAACCATTCAGAAACTTTTGGGAACCGGTAATTTTTAAACCACTCAATATCTTTTATTGCTTTATATATAGCGTTTTCACCTTCTTCTCTTGCTGCATGTCCTGCTTTGCCATGTGCAATACAATCAAGCACCAGCAAGCCCTTTTCTGCAATAGCTAAATTCATTAGTGTGGGTTCGCCAACAATTGCCCCCCCGCCCCTCCATAGGAGTCCTTTTGGACTAAAGGGGGGCTTGGTAAGACTTTCGGTTACTTGTTGAAATTCTTCATCTTTCAGTAATGCTTCTATGCCGTTTCTTCCGCTTATTTCTTCTTCTGCAGTTGCAGTTAAAACAAGGTTATGTGTAAGATTTTTTTGCTGATGAAAGTGTAGAAAAGCCGCTATTAAACTTACCAGGCAACCACCTGCATCATTGCTTCCCAAACCATATAATTTTCCATCTTCGATAACCGGCGTAAAAAGATCTTTTGTGTATTGAGGATTGGGCTTAACCGTATCGTGATGCGAGTTTAAAAGAATGGTTAGCTTAACAGGGTTGAAGTATTTATTAGTTGCCCAAACATTATTTAAAACACGGTTAGTTTTAATATGCCTGTGTTGTAAAAACGCCTCAATTATATCGGCGGTTTTGTCTTCTTCTTTAGAAAAAGAAGGAGTAGATATAAGCTTTTTTAATAGCTCTACAGCATCAATATATAACTGTTGATCTAACATCAGTTTTTTAAAAGTGTACCTGCTGTGTTAGTACCAACATTGGTTAATAGATCTTTTGCATCACCTATCAGCACTTCTTTTACTCCTGCATCAATAGCAGCAAAGGCATTATCAATTTTTGGAATAATACCTGCAAATAATTTTTCTTCAGCTAACAATTGCCTGTATTTTTCTTTGGTAATAAGAGGGATAACAGAACTTTCGTCTTCCACATTTTCAAGCACCCCTTTCTTTTCAAAACAATAAATCAATCGCACATTATAAATCGCAGACAAAGCAACAGCGAGAGATGAAGCAATGGTATCGGCATTCGTGTTTAATATACGTCCCTGCTCGTCATGTGTGAGCGGGGCAAATACGGGAACAAAGTTTCCTTCCAATAATAATTGTAAACTATGAACTTCCACCTTTGAACTTTCAACGTCGCCTACCCAACCAAAATCAACATCTTTTACCGGCCTTTTTACTGCAGGTATAATATTTCCATCCGCACCCGTTAGCCCTAATGCATTGCATTGTAATGATTGAAGCTTTGCAACTATCTTTTTATTTATCAATCCGCCGTACACCATAGTTACCAGATCGATGGTTTCATCATCCGTTATGCGCCTTCCGTTTGTATAGTTTGGCTGAATGCCTGATTTTTCACCCATTGCTGTTGCAATCTTTCCGCCGCCATGAACTAATATTTTTTTCCCCTCAACAGCAGTAAAATTTTTTAAAAAAGATTGCAATGCATCATTATTGTCAATTACATTTCCGCCAATTTTAATAACAAATAATTTATTCATACTTATTGCATTCCTTAATCGCGACCAGGGATTTGAATTTGTCTTTAAACTCTTTCAACTGTTCTTCATTTAGTTTTCCGATTACTGCAATAATTTTATTGTTTTTTATAGTGGCTATTCTATATACTTTAATCACGGAATTAACTTTCAAGTTATTCGTTTTATCATATGGCAATCTTATTTGCAATGAATTCAATCGCGGAGGGACAACAGATGTGATAAGACTTACAAGGGTATCTTTATATTCATCAGGCGTTTCAGCTATTACAACTGCAGGCCGGGCTTTGTAAGAAACCAGGTTAGTAAAAGGGAAGGACACAATTACTATGTCGCCTGTGTTCATATAATCACTTTATATATTCCTGGTATAAATCTTCGCGTTCGTCTTCTAAATATTCTTCTAAACTGGTATTGTTACTTTGCAAGGAAGAACTTCTAATCATTTCTTCTTCGTTTTCTTCTTCAATAAAAGTAATTAGCACCTTATTTGTATTGAATGCAGGTGGTTGTTCAAGCAACCTGATTTGTCCGTTTTCGTAAACACCTCGCAGAGTAGTCATTGTAAAAGCATTTATACAAATTTAAATAATAATACTTGCTGTTAATCAACTGTTCTTCACTCGCAGTAGTTCGCTTATTACCGCTTGTGCAGCCCAAACTCTGTTGGCTGCCTGCTGTGTTACAATACTGTTTGGACTGTCTAATATTTCATCGCTCAGTTCTACATTTCTTCTTACAGGCAGGCAATGCATCACCTTTGCATTATTGGTTAATTTCAATTTTTCCTCAGTAAGCATCCAGGATGGATCATTGCAGTATATTTTACCGTAATCATTATAAGTGCTCCAGTTCTTTACATAAATAAAGTCAGCATCTTTTAGTGCTTCATCCTGGTTATGGGTTATTGCTGCCCCGCCGGTAAATTGCTCTGCGAGCTCATAATCTTCCGGATGCGTTATTACGAATTCAGCTTCTCCCCATGCGTTTACCCATTGGGCAAAAGAATTAGCCACACATTGCGGCAATGGCTTAACATGTGGCGCCCATGTAAGAACAATTTTTGGTTTGCCCATGACCCTGGAAGGGGAGTTAAGAAGATGCTCTTTTATAGTAATGATGTCAGTTAAGCTTTGCAATGGATGCAGTGTTGCGCTCTCCAGACTTATAACAGGAACACGGGCATATTTTATAAACTGCTTAATCACCACTTCGCTGTAATCATCCTCGCGGTTTTTTAGTTGAGGGAAAGTGCGGATGCATAAAATATCAAAATATTTACCAAGAATAGGTGCGGCATCTTTTACATGCTCTACAGTGTTGCCGCTCATTATGGCCCCTTCTTCAAACTCGAGTGCCCAGCCTTCTTTATCTACATTAAAAACAATTGCTTCCATGCCCAGATTTTGTGCAGCCACCTGAGTGCTTAAACGGGTTCTTAAACTTGGGTTTAAAAACAATAAACCAATACGCTTATTAATGCCTAAGCTCTTATCTATAAAAGGATTTTGTTTATAGTCAAGAGCTTTTGCAACAAGTGCATTAATATCACTTACGTCTTTAACTGAGATAAAGTGAAGCCCCCCAGCAAGCCCCCCCGCCCCTAAAGGGGGGCTATTTAGCTTTGAATTATTTTGTTGGTTAGTAGCCATTTCAAATCTTTAATCTCTATCATAAACTTCTTACTTTTTAAATCTCTCTCCTCCCTTTAGGGTCGGGGCTTCTCTCTCCTCCCTTTAGGGTCGGGGCTTCTCTCTCCTCCCTTTAGGGTCGGGGCTTCTCTCTCCTCCCTTTAGGGTGCGGGATTCTCTCTCTCCTCCCTTTAGGGTGGGGGATTCTCTCTCTCCTCCCTTTAGGGCTGGGGCTTCAACTCCTTTCTCTCTTCTCCCTTTAGGGCCGGGGTTTTAATTTCTTCTTTCAGCGCAACCATAAATCTATCTGCCTGCTCTTTTGTAAGAGCCAGCGAAGGCAACAGCCTTATCACGTTTGGTTTTGCTTCGCCTGTAAAAATATGCTGATTATATAACAGGTTTTTGCGAAGGTCTTTTAATTCTTCAGGTACATCAAAGCCAATCATTAATCCACGACCTCTTACGTTTTCAATTCCTTCTATTGTTTTTAAACGCTTCAATAAATCTTCTCCTCTTTGCTTTGCCTGCTCAATTAAATTTTCGGCTTCCATTACTTCAAGCACGGCTAAGGCTGCTGCACAAGCTAAATGATTTCCCCCAAAAGTAGTTCCCAGCATTCCATGTTTGGGTTGAATATTTGGAGCAATTAAAATTCCGCCAATAGGAAACCCGTTGCCCATTCCTTTTGCAATTGTGTAAATATCTGCCTGTACACCGGCATAATCGTGAGCAAAGAAACTCCCGCTTCTTCCATAACCATCCTGTACACTATCGGCTATATAAACAGCATTATACTCACTGCATAGCGAACGTATCTTTCTTAAAAAGCTTTCAGTTGCTTCTATAATTCCGCCTACACCTTGTATGGCTTCTATAATTACTGATGAAATATTATTACCATTCTCAGCAAAGCATTGCTCTAATGCCTGCTCATCATTGTAAGGAAGAAAAATAACTTTATCCGTTTCATTAACGGGAGCAACAATCTTTGGATTATCGGTAGCTGCTACAGCTAACGAAGTTCGTCCATGAAACGATCTGCTAAAAGCAATTACCTTTTTACGTCCGTTATAAAAAGAGGCAAGCTTTAATGCGTTTTCATTTGCTTCGGCGCCGCTGTTGCAAAGGAATAACTGGTAATCTTGCTTACCGCTTACCTTGCCCAATTTTTCAGCAAGTTGTTTCTGAATAGGAATATTAACTGAGTTAGAATAAAAAGCTATTTTGCGTAATTGCTCTTCAATTCTCTCAACCCAATGAGGATGAGTATGGCCAATGCTTATTACCGCGTGGCCGCCATACATATCTAAATACTTTGTGCCATTTTCATCCCATACATAAGAGCCTGAAGCTTTAGTGATGGTAATGTTGTTGATTGGGTAAACGTCGAATAGTTTCATGGTAAAACCCCTCCAAACCTCCCCTTAAAGGGGAGGCTTAATAAAAGATTTATAAAATAATTTTTTAATACTCCATCCAGTCCTCCCCCTTCAGGGGGAGTTAGAGGGGGCTTCCCTTCAGCCTTAACCCCTCTCTCTCATCAAACCCAAACATCAAATTCATGTTTTGTACAGCCTGGCCGCTTGCTCCTTTTAATAAATTATCCAAAGCTGAATGAACAACAATTTTGCTGCCTGCTTTCTCAATATGAATTAAACATTTGTTTGTGTTTACTACTTGCTTCAAATCAATCATCTTTTCACTCACATGAGTAAAAGGTTGATCTTTATAAAAATCGTTGTATAAGATATACACATCTTCTAACCCTAAAGAACAATCTATGGTTGAGCTTATGTAAATGCCCCTGGTAAAGTCGCCGCGCCAGGGAACGAAATAAAGAGAACCCCCAGCCCCCTCCCGGCCTCCCCCGGTAGGGGAGGAGAAAGAAGGTTGTAATTGTTGTATTGATTGGGTGATTTCTTTTAAATGTTGGTGAGTTAGGGTTTTATAAGCAGAAATATTATTTGCCCTCCAGCTAAAGTGCGAAGTGGGTGACAAGCTTTGTCCTGCACCTGTACTGCCTGTAATACCGGTTGTATAAATTTCGTTTAATAAACCTGCTTTAGCTAACGGCAACAAGCCTAATTGAATGGCAGATGCAAAACAGCCGGGGTTGGCAATATTATATGCAGATCTAATTTCTTTCTTATTTAACTCCGGCAGGCCGTAAATAAAAGGGTGACCATTGAAAGCAGGGCGTTGACCATTGTTGTGCAACCGGTAGTCGTGTGATAAGTCAATTATCTTAACCCCTTTTAGAGAGGGGGCTTCATCCAAAAACTTTTTTGCATCGCCATGACCAAGACATAGAAATACAACTTCAGCCTCCTGCCAACCTCCTCCGGTGGAGGAGGAGGTATTGTCTGTAAACTTTAAATCGGTTTCTCCAAGCAAATCAGTATGGATAGTGCTTACTAAATTACCTGCATTACTTTTACTGTTAACGAAAGCAATATCAACAAAGGGATGATTGATTAATAAACGCAAAAGCTCACCGGCCGTGTATCCTGCTCCGCCAATTATACCTGCCTTAATTTTTTTTGATGGATATGCAGAACCTTCAACAGGTAAGAGAGTGTAACATTTATTTTGATTAAGGTAATTGTACATTTATAATTCTGTTGCTTAAGAAACCGGCTGCAATTCCGTGAGAAGCTTTTAAAATTTATTTGATTCTATGGTAAAGTTATCGGCTTATGATTTTTTGGTGCTATTTAACCTTAGTAGAAAACAGGTAATTTAATCTTGATGTGAGACCTTATTACCTTATGATCTTTTTAGTTTGCTTCATAATATCAGTTGCCTTTAAACAGGACATGGAGGATGTGGTAATAAGGCAATGAGTAAGTATCTCATGAATTGTTTTCTACTAAGGTTCAATACCTGCTTATAACCTGCTCACATTTTAATTCACTTAACTTTACCCAACCGCTTTGAGAGAAATTAAATATGTTCTTCCTTAGTTTTGGGGTAAGCAATTTGTCGCCATATCATAGTTTGGTTACCAAATATCTTACTAAAGCCTCTTACATCTTCACCGCTCCAGCCGTTATTCATTTCGCCATACTTACCAAACTTGCTGTCCATTAGATCAAACTTCGATTCAATGCCTGTTATTTGAAAACGATAAGGCATAAGGTCAACAAAAACACTACCTGTTACATGGTTTTGCGAATGCTCAAAAAAAGCTTCTATATCCCTCATTACCGGGTCTAAAATCTGCCCGTCGTGAAGCCAGTTTCCATAGAACTGGGATAGCTGGTCTTTCCAGTTAAGCTGCCATTTTGTAAGTACATGTTTTTCTAATGCATGATGCGCTTTAATAATTACCATTGGCGCTGCAGCTTCAAAGCCCACCCGCCCTTTAATGCCGATGATAGTATCGCCAACATGTATATCTCTGCCAATACCATAAGGGCCGGCAATGTTTTGAAGATGTTTGATCGCTTCTACAGGATGATCGAATTTTTTATCATTAATACCTTTCAGCTCGCCTCTGACAAAGTGGAGCTTAACCTCTTCAGAAGATGTTTTAGTGACCTGTGTCGGCCACGCCTCTTCAGGCAGCATTCCTTTGGAATGCAGCGTTTCCTTTCCGCCTACACTTGTTCCCCACAGTCCTTTATTAATTGAGTAGAGCGACTTTTCGAAGTTCATATCCACATTCTTACTCTTTAAATATTCAATCTCTTCTTCGCGGCTCAACTTCAGGTCTCTTACAGGAGTAATGATTTCTATACCGGGAATAATGGTATTAAAGATCATATCAAACCTTACCTGGTCATTTCCGGCGCCTGTGCTGCCGTGGGCAACAGCATCAGCTTTCTTTTCTTCTAAGTAATCCGAAATATGCAGCGCCTGAATGAGCCTTTCGGCGCTTACGCTTAACGGGTAAGTGTTGTTCTTTAAAACATTACCATAAATCAGAAACCGGATGATGGTATGATAGTAACTTTCTTCAGCCTCTACAGAAATATGGGATTTTACACCAAGTGCATACGCATGATGCTCTATGTGTTTCAACTCTTCTTTAGTAAAACCGCCGGTATTTACGGTGATGCTATGAACGTCGTAGCCTTTTTCGTCGGTTAAGTATTTTACACAGAAAGATGTATCGAGCCCGCCGCTAAAACCAAGAACCACCGATTTTTGAGTACTAAGCATTTAATTATTGGTTATTTGCTGCAAACTTACAGGTTTAAGAAAAAATGCAACAACGATTTTGATTGCGTGCCGGTTAAAGGGCCTTTCTTTTTCAAGAGTTTTAGCAATCGGCTTCGCTTTACGTTCATAAAGCGTTCGTATAAGTTGGAGTGGATCTTAAAATCAGCGGCGGTTTCTTCCGGCTCATAATGGTCTGCTGGATCGTACAACATGGCGGTGCAAAAACAATTCTTTCTCTCTTTGCTCATTAAAGTCTCATAATTTACACAGGCCTTGCAGCCAGCCCAAAACTGTTCATCGTCTGTCAACTCACTGTAGGTAACGGGTTCGTAACCGAGCTCGCTGTTAATTTTCATTACAGCCAGGCCGGTGGTAAGTCCGAATATTTTTGCTTTAGGATATTTTTCTCTCGACAAATCAAAAATCCTTTTCTTTATCTGCTTGGCAACGCCGCTTTTTCTAAACGCAGGCGCTACTATCAAACCGCTGTTAGCTACATACTGCTCGTGACCCCATGCTTCTACGTAGCAGAAACCTACCCACGTTCCATCTCCGGTATGCGCAATTACCGCTTTGCCTTCTTCCATTTTTTTGGCAATATATTCTGGACTGCGTTTGGCAATGCCGGTTCCGCGGGCTTTTGCCGAAGCCTCCATTTCATCTGTAATAATTTGTGCGTAGTGTACATCGCCACTATCCGCTACCCTAATTTTAATTTGCTGATCCACCGTATAAATAATTAAAAAAATGAAAGAATGAAATTGACTTAACAGGTACAATTAACCTGCAACCGGAAAAGGTCCGGCCAATCAAATACGGGGTCTTCGGATGAGGTATAAGAAGTTATCGGTACCCAATGTATTTACAACTCCCGTTAAAGAGGGATGATTTGCAGACAGATATGTATGGGTTTTACTATTTTTCAACTTCTTTTAAAATAAAAAAGTGTGACAATAATTCTTGAAGGCATAAAAGTATAATACTTTAAAAATATGAAGCCAATTTTTTTTATAAGGTTTTGTTTAAATCTTTAAATTATGCTGTCAATTCTTCATAAAGCAGAAAGCTGAAAGGAAAAGATTAATTTCATCACCAAAAATTTACCATGCAGCTTAAAGACTTGAGTGAACTTCATAAGCAGGCAACCAACCTGTTTTCTTCTCCTCAAACGCAGGATGAATGGAACCAATACCGACTTACAAAAGATCAGGTAGAATTTTTTAATGAGAACGGGTATCTGCCGGGCATAAAAATGCTTGAAGACAAACAGCTTGAAACACTCAGGAATGAACTGTTTGCATTAGCTGATCCTGCCCATGAAGGAAACGAGCTTTTTTATGAGTACAACAGCAATGAGTCTACCGATCCGCAAACTATTTTGTTTCATGCTTTAGGTGCGTGGCGTATTACTCCCGGGTTTCATGATGTGTTGTGGAACCCTGCGTTTTTAATGGCTGCAAGCCAGTTGCTTGGCAATGTACCCGTTCGCTTTTGGCACGACCAGATTTTTTATAAGCCGCCAAAAAAAGGTGGTGTTGTAGCATGGCACCAGGATTATTCGTACTGGACAAGAACCAAACCTGTTGCACACATTACTTGTTGGTGTGCCTTAGACGATGCAACAATAGAAAATGGCTGCCTGCATTATATTTCGGGCAGCCATAAGTGGGGGCTTTTGCCCAAGCCGGTTATTGCAGGAGAACTGCAGGGCATAAGAGAATTTTTAAATGATGAACAGAAAAAGCAATTCGATAATCCGCAACTAACTCCGGTAAAAGCCGGTGAAGCTATATTTCATCATCCGCTGACTTTGCATGGATCGGGGGAAAATAAAAGTGCACAGCCCCGACGGGCATTTGTAATTAATGCTTTTGCAGATGGAGTGAAGTCTGATTCAAATGAACCACTGCTTCAGGGCGTGCCGGCAATACCTAAAGGTGCTAAAATGCAAGGACAATTCTTTCCTTTATTATTTAATGGAATTAGCGTTTAGCGGTGTTACTTTACTAAATTCATTTTGTTGTATAAATCTTAAACCCATCTTTTATTTATCATTAAAACACGTGGCTTGGTTATTTTGCAAACCTTATTTAAACAACATCAATTATGACAGAGCGAAAAAACATAACAGGAGATGCACCGGAAATATGGCATCAGATAAATTCAGATTTTATATCAGGTAACGATCTGCACAATTACCAGGTTTCGATACAACACGAAGACCGGAACATTGATCTGGACATACTGAGTTCGCCGGGCGGCAGCGCCGAAGGTGGTTATGATGTAACTACATTAACCTCGCAACTGCCTGCACATACCAACTTTTATTTTTCTATACACCCCGAGGATTTTTTAAATAAGATCGGTAAGCTTTTCGGCATGGAGGATGTTGTACTTGGCTATCCTGAATTTGATAATAACGTTATTGTTAAAACAAACAATGCGCACCGGCTTAAAAGAATATTTGCAGCCCCTGAAGTTAGGGAGGTGTTTCAATCGCTCTCAGGCTATTCGTTCAGAATTCATAAGCATCCTGAAAAAGAAGGTGATTACCTTGAGCTGATGATACAGCGAAGCTTAATAAATGCAGGTGAGCTTAAAAAGGTTTTTGATGCCTTTTGCCATGTGTTGGATTTTTTGAATAAAAGGAAAGAGGCATGATTGAACCAAGGCAAACGCATCTAAATTTTGAAATCAAAATAAGACATTATCGCAATCCGCCTGAGGCGGATATAATGATTATAGCATAATCCAATTATAGAAGGTTTTTCGTCAATATCATCCCTTCGGGATTTTAATAATATCTAAATCTAATTTTCTATAATCATGTCAGCCTTTCAGGCTTTATTTATTTTAGATGCGTTTGCCCTGGTGATTGGACACAAACCTTTTAAAATGAAGTCAAATAATATTTTTATTTCTAATAGCAATTATTATATTCTAATTAATGCTGAAAACGTGAAACGTGAAAGAAAAACTTTCACGTTTCACGTTTGACGTTTCACCTTCCTTAATCATCTTTCCACTTCCACAAATGCAGGCAGGCATAAGTGCGGTAAGGGCTCCATTTTTTTGACAAACGAAGCATTTTTTCCTTCAACTCTTTTTTATCGTTAGTGGCAAGCTTATAAATTTTTATCATCGCTGTTTGTATTCCAAGATCATCTACTGCAAAAACATCTTCACGTCCCAAAGTAAACATCAGCAACATTTCTACCGTCCATTTGCCTATGCCTTTAATTTGTGTAAGCAATTCAATAATTTCTTCGTTGGTCATTGTAAGTAATTGCGTGTCGGTTATGTTATGGTCAATACAAAAACGGGCTACGTTTTGTACATAATTAACCTTAGCATTAGAAAGACCAATTGCACGAAGCGTTTCGAAAGGAGTATCAATTACCTGCTGCGGCTGTGGCTCGTTGCCATTGTAAATTTCAAGAAAACGCTTATAAATAACTTTGGCAACTTTAGTGCTTAACTGCTGGCTCATTATGCTTGCCATTAATCGTAAAGGTATATTCTCGCGTAGATGTAATTCGGGCAAAGGCTCAGTAAGAATTTTTGCAAGCTTTTTATCTTTCTGTAAATGACTAAAATATTCCATACTTAAAATTAGCAGTTATAACTACATTTCAAATTACTTATATTGCCTGTTCTAATTATAACCCGCATGAATGAAGCTTCTTCTGTTTTTAAATATTGTGTAAACCTGCTTATCCTGTCTATCTTTATTGGTGGCTTTACACCTTCAAATGCAATCGCTCAAAATAAAGATGAGCAGGCGGTAAGGCAGTTACTTAACGACCAGCTTCAAGGATGGAACAAAGGAGATATTGAAAGTTATATGAAAGGCTACTGGAACAGCGACAGCCTTGTTTTTATTGGAAAGAACGGTGTTAAGTATGGCTACAAGACCACCTTGGAAAACTATAAAAAAAGTTATCCCGATACCAGCGCTATGGGTAAGCTTACTTTCGATCTTTTGGAAGTAAAGCGTCTTTCACCTATATACTTTTCTGTTATTGGCAATTGGCATTTGCAACGAACAATCGGCGATCTGCAAGGATATTTTACCTTATTGATAAAACAAATAAAAGGCAAATGGGTTATTGTAATGGATCATAGCTCGTAGGCTGTTTTCAGTTGACCAGTTCACAAGTTCCAGAGTTTACGAGTTGATAATTTCGCAGTGGTAAAACTTAATGCAGGACTTTAAACTTTATGAATTGAGAAATGAAAAGGGTTCTCAAAATTCACGGCTTCCAACCTTGTGAACTTGTGAACTCGTGAACTCGCAAACTTGTGAACTTGTAAACTCGTGAACTTGTAAACTCGCCAACTTATTTTGTAGCTTTATGTAAATCAAACCTTACTATGTTCTTTATTATCCTTGGCATTATCCTGTTTTTTGTTTCTCTCTCTATAACTAAAATGGCTCCCCCCTTGCCTAAGTATTCGCGCACTTTAAAAGGAATTGCTTTATTACTGGTTATTGCAGGCTTTTTAGCTTCGTGCGTTAAACAAATTGATGCAGGGGAAGTAGGCGTGCAAACCCTGTTTGGTAAAGTGCAGAAACAGGTGCTTTACAGTGGTTTAAACATTATTAATCCCTTAGTACAGGTATATACGGTAGATACTAAAACTCAGAATTACACTATGAGCGCTGTAAAAGATGAAGGCGACAAAGCAGGCGATGATGCCATACGTGTATTAACTGCCGACGGGCTTGAGGTTGTGATTGACCTTACCGTTTTATACCGTGTGCTTGCTACAGAAGCTCCAAACATTGTAAAAGAAACCGGGCTTGACTTTAAAGATAAAATTGTTAGACCAGTAACCCGAACAAGGATTCGTGACAATGCAGTTTATTTTACCGCCATTGATTTATACTCAACTAAAAGAGACGAGTTTCAAAGCCGTATTTTTAAAACTATTGAGGAAACTTTTAAAAGGCGCGGGCTGGTATTGGAGCAATTACTGGTTCGAAATATTACTCTGCCACAAAATGTAAAAACTTCAATTGAAGAAAAAATAAAAGCAGAGCAGGAGGCGCAAAAAATGGAATTTGTTTTACAAAAAGAAAAACAGGAAGCCGAAAGAAAACGAGTGGAAGCTCAGGGAATAGCAGATTATCAGCGTATCATTAATACCGGCTTAACCAGCAATCAATTACAATACGAACAAATTAAGGCGATGAAAGAAATTGCCTTATCCCCCAATTCTAAAGTACTTATTATGGGCAATAGCAAAACACCTGTAATACTTGACAGCCAAAGTAAATAAACATCAGCGAACTGCACTTACTAAAACCACATTTTTTTATAAATCCACAGCAAGAGGACAAGGCTCCCAATAAACCAGATGTAAAACAAAACATTTGCGATGGTTATATGATCGCCGATAAAGGCATTGTCGCCTACAATAGCAGCAGTTGCATTAATGGCAAGCCACAACAAAGCTATAAATATGGTTAGACCTACCCGTTTTAAAAATGCTACCATCTCAGGTTCCATTGCTTCTAATATTTTTGGTTTAACTATAACTTCAACTATAGGTAATTTTTATTAAAGTTACTTCATAAGCGTTCGACTGGCAATTACCTAACCAATAAATTTTTAAACTCATCGCTGTCTCCATTAAAAACATTAAAATCAACCGGCGCTGTTATACCGTTTACCCTGCCTCTTTCGTTATGCTGCCAAAAAATCCAGGGGCGGTTAATTCGGGGTTTATCTTTTTCAAGATAGTGCGCCACCCATAAGGGGTACTCATCAAACTGGCCTGCTAAATAACTGCTGTAAAAGCTTACATAAGTATAAATAACAGGCTTCACTTTGTAATGATCTTCTACAATAGTAAGCCAGTCTTTTATCTCCTTACGCATCTTCTGCGGACTAACACCATATAAATGTTCAATATCTAAAACAGGTGGCAAGTCCCCTGGCTCAAGATTAACCGTGCTGATGAAATTTTTAGCCTGTGCTTTCCCGCTTTTTGTTGCCACAAAAAAATGATAAGCGCCTTTTACCATCCCGGCTTCTTCAGCCTTTCGCCAGTTGCGCCTGAACTGTCCATCTAAATTTGATAATCCTTCAGTTGCTTTTATAAAAGCAAAACCTATCCTTACATTTTTTACTTTCATTGCTTTTACCGAAGGCCAGTCAATAAAGCTTTGATACTTGCTTACGTCAATACCATGAATTTCAAAATTGTCGGGTATATCAATTTGGAAACCGGGATAACGGACAAATTTTGAATGCTTAATTCGTTCGGCAGTATATAGCCAATATATTAAAGCAGCTAAACCCAACAGAGTTAGAGGAATAATGATGGCCCGTTTTATTTTTTTATTTTTCTTTCGTCTTCGTTTAGCCATAGCTCCGCCAGGGTTGCAGGTGCAGCAAATATGAATAATAATGCGGAAGTAGAAATGAAATGTTTTAAGAGCTATCGAAGGTTTGAAATATGGAATTGAATTTGCTTAACGAGCATAAATATTTACATGAAGAAAAGTACGATGGCTGGTTTAACAGCTTTATTTTTTATAGCAAGTGCCAATGCACAAAGCAAAGTAATAGCTGAAATAAGCAATTTAAAAAATGATAAAGGCGTTTGCAGGGCTTGTTTGTTTAACAGTGCAGCTTCGTTTAAAGGAGAATCAGGACAACCATTTGCCTGCGAGACGGTGACGGTTAAAAACAGAAATGCACAAGCAACTTTTCAAAATGTACCTGCAGGTAATTACGCGCTTTTTGTATTTCACGACGAGAACAGTAACAATAAAATTGACAAAAACTTTTTAGGCATTCCTAAAGAAGGATATGGGGCATCAAAAAATAAACTTCCGTTTGCAGGAGCGCCAACTTTTAACGATAACAGGTTTACAGTTGAGAATAACAGTACAATGAAGCTGCTGGTTAAAATCAGGAATTTATAATTGAGGGATCTTCCCTGAGAAGTCGTCTAAAATTAATTAAAAGCGTAATTTAATTATATTATCTCAGCGCACTGTGTGTCAAAAAAACTCTTGTATTTCTCTGGTTCATGTTTTTACCACAGAGAACACAGAGGAATAGGCATCGCAGAGACGACAAAGCAAAAACCGATATATAATTTTTTTTTGAAAGGCCGCTAAGTAGTTTTATAAGTATTATTTTAATCTCACATTTCTTCTTTAAGATTCTGGAGCATTGTACTTGCTGCAAATTTTAGCGCTACAATTAATCCCGCTGGCGTAATTTTACACCCTTATGCCGTATTTCAATGTAAACGATAGTCTGAACCTGCTTTCTAAAGTTACTCCCCGCCGTGCATTAAACGCACTAAAAGTTTGGAGCAGCTACAGGCTTAGCCGTTTAACGGGGAAGCCCATCCAGTGGGGTTACCCAATTTCTGTTTCGTTTGAACCAACTACTTCGTGCAACTTACGCTGCCCCGAATGCCCGAGTGGTTTGCGTGCTTTTACCCGGCCAACCGGCATGTTAAAAAAAGATTTTTTCCGCCGTACAATTGATGATATTTATAAACATCTCACTTACCTCATCTTCTATTTTCAGGGCGAGCCGTATTTGAATACCGACTTTTTGGATATGGTGAAGTATGCCACCGATAAAGGAATATATACTGCAACCAGCACTAATGCTCACTACCTTACAGATGAAAAAGCTAAGAAAACAGTAGAAAGCGGGCTTGACCGGCTTATCATTTCTATAGACGGAACTACGCAGGACGTTTACAAACAATACCGCGTTGGTGGTAACCTCGAAAAGGTGATGCAAGGTGCACGAAACATTGTAAAGTGGAAAAAAGAATTAAAAAGTAAAACGCCTTTCGTGTTCTTTCAGTTTTTGGTGGTTAAGCATAACGAGCACCAGATAGAAGAGATAAAAAGGATAGCTAAAGAAATTGGGGTTGACCAGGTTCGTTTTAAAACTGCTCAGGTATATGATTATGAGAACGACCCCAACCATTTAATTCCAACCATCGAAAAATACAGCCGTTACCGCAAAGGAAAGGATGGCAAAATGAAATCGAAAAGTGGCTTAGGCAACCACTGCTGGAAGTTGTGGCAGGGCAATGTAATCTCGTGGGACGGGCTGGTTGTTCCATGCTGTTTTGATAAAGATGCCGCTCATCGTTTGGGCAATCTGCAGGTCCAATCTTACAAAGAGGTTTGGAACAACGACAACTATAAACAATTTCGCAAAGAGATCATGAGCAGCCGAAAGAACATTGACATTTGCGCCAACTGCAGCGAAGGTTTGAAAGTTTGGGAAGACTGAGGAGTTGTTTAAAAATTTTACCACATAGGCACATAGGAACATAGGAAAAGCTATATTACTTGGATATTCTATTGTGCCTACTGTGCCTATGCGGTTCAAAAAACAAAAATTTCAAACAGCTTCTAAGAAGCTTACATATAATTCCTTTATATCATCTCTTTATCCGATACTTTTGCTAAAACTACAGCGATGGGTATTGAAAAAGAAATTCAACAACCGTCTTTCCGGAATGAGTATCACAAGCTGATAATGAATTTGATCTACACATCAAACCATGTGCTCGAAAAAATAAAGCACCTGCTGGAAAGCGAAGATATTACCCATCAGCAATATAACATTTTACGCATCCTTCGCACCAGCCAAAAACCCCTTTCTACTTTACAAATAAGAGAACGGATGCTCGATAAAATGAGCGACACAAGCCGCATTGTTGAACGCCTCATAAAAAAAGACCTGGTTAATAAAGAGATATGCTCGTATGATAAACGCCTCGTTGATATTACCATCTCAGATAAAGGAGTTAAACTTTTAGAAAGATTGGATAAGTATAACGACAAGATAGATACTATTGCCTGCACGTTAAATACAGAAGAGGCCAAAACTCTTAACGCTTTATTAGATAAGCTAAGAGAAAAACCATAGTCACACAAGCAGCCGAAAATTATTTACTATTACCTTCGGGCCTATGAGGACTTTATTGATTTGCATATTCTTCTTTATACTTTCTATACAAATATTTGCACAACCATCCCCACAATTCGAGTTTAGAGCGGTATGGGTTGCAACCGTTGAAAATATAGATTGGCCCAGCAAAAAAGGATTACCTGTTGAAGAGCAAAAAGCTGAATACATCCGTTTGCTCGATATGCACCAACGCAATGGAATGAATGCAGTGGTTATGCAAATAAGACCTGTTAGCGATGCGTTCTACCCTTCTCAGTACGAGCCGTGGAGCGAATATCTTAATGGTAAGCAGGGCCTGCCTCCTACGCCTTATTATGATCCCCTTGAGTTTATGATTGCAGAAACACATAAACGCGGCATGGAGTTTCATGCATGGCTAAATCCGTATCGTGCGGTTTTTAGTGTTACCCGTTCTTCTGTTGCTCCAGGTCATATAACACGCTTGTTTCCCCAGTGGTTCTTAACCTACGGCAATACCAAATATTTTGATCCGGGCGTACCACAGGCAAGAGAACATGTAAACCGGGTAGTTAGAGATATAGTCAGCCGGTACGACCTTGATGCTATACATTTTGACGATTATTTTTATCCGTATAAAATTCCGGGAAAAGATTTTCCTGACGGAGCAAGCTATGCTAAATATGGTAAGGGAATGAACAGGGAAGATTGGCGCAGAAGTAATGTAGATACGATTATTAAAATGCTTAGCGAGACTATTAAGTCAGTTAACCCGAGAGTAAAGTTTGGAATAAGCCCGTTTGGCGTTTGGCGCAATAATGATAAAGACCCCCGTGGCAGCGCTACCAAAGCCGGCGTAACCAATTATGATGATTTGTATGCAGACATTTTATTATGGTTAGAGAAAGGATGGATAGATTATGTAGCGCCCCAATTGTATTGGGAGATGGGACGTAAAATTGTTGACTATAATATTTTAGTGAATTGGTGGAGCAGCAACAGCTTTGGCAAGCAAGTGTATATTGGTCATGGAATTTATAGAACTTATGAAGAAAAAAGCCCGGCATGGAAAAACAAAAACGAAATTCCTAATCAAATAAAAGCATTGCGACAAAATCCTAATGTTCAGGGAAGCGTTTACTTCAGCAGCAAAACTTTTACGAACAATCCTAATGGCTGGAACGACAGCCTTCGCAACAATTACTATAAATACCCTGCATTGCCACCACCAATGAAGTGGATAGACAGTATTGCGCCAATTAAACTTCTAACTGAAAAAATAAATACCAGGCAGGTAAGGTTATTTTATCGCGGAGCTGAACCGATTAAAGGTTTTGCAGTATATGCTGTTCCGTTTAATGTATTCACCACCCGAGACAAAGCAACGCTTATACAGGTTTTGGTTGCTGAAAAAACCCTCGATGTTACCCTCTCTGATTTTCCTGCAAAAGCAAATGATAAGATATTTATTTCTGCTGTTGACAGGAATAATAATGTAAGTGAGTGGGTGCAGGTGAGGTGAGGAATAAATCATCCGGTAAATACTGGCGGTATTAATATTAAGCTTTTTGGTTCTTGCGGTTCTCCTTGCATAAGTATGTGCAGTAGCCAAGGGAACCTGTATGCTGCAAAGGCAATGTGTAGTTCGGGTTGACCGGCACAATTTATGGCTGATAAAACCCTTTCTGTCCAAACAGTTTGCAAATGCAAAATTTTCTTATTCAAAATCACTAAAGGGGGAACACTTTAATCAACCTTTATATCAAATGCTGTTACACTTGTTCAATCACCAATCGTATCATCGCGGACAGATTGTAACGATGCTAAGGCAATTGGGAGTTGAAAATATTCCGGCAACAGATTTTATTGTTTGGAGCAGGGGGAAGTGAAGGAAATATGAAGGCTGAAATCAGAAAAACATTTAGTAGACACTATTTAAATTTAGTAAGTAACACGATTTGGCCTAAGTGGTAGGCATCATGTTGAATAATACCGTGTATGTGCTCATAATAACTCATATTGTTGCCGGAATAAATTTTATCAAAATCTTCTTCTTTAAATTCTTTCATAAAATCAATCCATTGCTGTTGTGTTTTTTCTAATTTATTTAAGGCCTCACTCCAGGCAGTTTCAGAGGTGTCTTGAATTGGAGCAAAATAATTGTTTTCAGGCGTTTTAATTATTTCTCCCTGAACCCTTTGCAAAACATTTATTCGCTAACTGATAAGATGATTAGTGATTTCCCAAATAGAATTACAATTCGGAAATATTTTTTTTGGAGGCTTGAATGGCATTGATGTGGTTTAATACATTCACCAGGTTTACATCAATCCAGGGATTTCCGTTATATAGATACTTAAAAAGTTTGATGGAACGATTTGTTTCTTTCATTGTGCTTCTTAATAGGCTTGAATTAATACATCTGTAGGAATTTTCAAATTTTCATGTAATTTTCGTATCATTTCAAGAGATAATTTTCTTTTTCTATTTAAAATTTCGCTTGCCCTGCTTTTTAATCCTACAACTTTTGCTAAGTCTGCCTGGGTATATCCCAATTGCTCCATTCTGAATTTAATAGCCTCAATTGGGTCGGGATAGTCTATAGGAAAATTTTCGTTTTCGTATTTGTCAATTAAAAGGCTTAGTATTTCAAGTTCATCGCCTTCAACTGAATTTTTTTTTGCATCAAAAATTATTTCAAGCCTGTCTAAAGCCTGCTTATAATCTTTCTCGGTTTTTATTGGTTTGATTGTCATATTTCAAATTTTGTTTGCGTTTATTTTATCGTATTTTGGTAGATACCTCCTGATATTGAACAAACAATTAAAATCATGGTTAACGGCGGGAGGACGAATACTAAATAACTTTTACTTTTACTGTCCTGATAACATTATAAAATGCATCTCTAAATATAAGTGTATAATTATCTTTTTGAAGATATAAAACATACTCGCCCCTGCTTGTTTTACAATAAGTTTGATCGGCAGGAACGAGGTTTTCCATCTTATTATTAAGTATCTCTTTTTGGTAGTACGCCTGCACAAAGAATGTTTTTGATGAGATTAAGCTTCTACCGATAACATACTTCTTTCTATATCCATTCAAGGCTGCCCAATCAGGTCTTTCATCTTCATATTTAGTTTTAGGATGAATAACATTGAGATCATATAAAGAGGTATCAAATAAGTTAACCTCATCATTCTTTCTTAAAGCAATAGCAGGCCTCTCTATAGGATATTTTTTTAGATAAGAATTATACCTCGTTCTTTCATATACATAATTATTTCCTTCAGAGTAGGCAACTTGGTCTATAGACAAGTACGGTGTACTTGTTAAAGAGTATAAAGCAGCGCCAAGAGGAATGTATTCGTCCGTACTTTTCCTGCTAATATGTCCATAACCTGCATGAATTAAAATTTTTGCTTTGCTATCTTTTTCAAAAACCTGGTACAGGTGATTTGCTTGTGCAGAATCACGTTGTGTAGAAGTTCTGCCGGCTTTATAAACTGTATCTTCATACGATATAAGTTTATAGCCGAGTTTTAAAGCATGCCTTACAAGTTCTCCTCCTATAGGTTCACAGGTATAAGTGCCCGTTAAAACCCCGGAGACTCTATCAAGTATGTGAAAGGGGTGATTATTGAAAGTTTCCATCGCAAAATACCTGTATCCCTGTTTATAAAGATCATCAAGTAATGAAAACGTAAAAGCCCGGTGCAAAGGATTATGATGAGCTTCATTTATCATAATGATACGAAAGTTATGTGCCTTGTTAAGGATGTATTGTTTTGCATCAACATGACGGGAACCTTTATAGGAGGTTATCACTTGCTCAATATGTTTTATAGACCTTAGTGTCAACGTATCACGTTCTGTTTCGGCAAGAGCATTTGAAGTTTTGTAATCACCTGTAAAAGAAATCCATTGACTTGCATTATCGTAAAATCCCTCTTCACCCATTCCTGCTTTCATTTTCTCGCTATTTAGCAACAATTGATATACGGGGTTTAAATAGATGAGACCCTCTTTTGTAAACAGTTTAAAATACAATTCTGATGAATCGTAAGACGGAGGGCTGTTTTGTTGCAATTGATGCTTTAATATCCCTAAGGGCAAAGAGAATTGAGAATATGAAAATTTACTGAGGCTCACAAACACAACCAGGAGAAGTGGAAATATCTTTGACATAAAAAATAGAATTTTGTACTAAAGTACTTTGAAACTAATTCATTCCGGTAACTCCTAAAGATCCTTCATCATCAAATAGCTTATGTTAATTCCATCATAGCAGTACATTCTCACATGTGCGCACCCACTCCTCACCCATCATACCCCCACTTCACCAAAGTAGCTCCCCATGTAAACCCGCCCCCAAAAGCCGCCAGCAAAATATTATCGCCTTTTTTCAATTTGCTTTCCCAATCCCAAAGACATAAAGGAATGGTGCCCGAGGTGGTGTTGCCATACTTCTGAATATTCAGCATTACCTTTTCAGATGGTAACCCTATACGGGTAGCTGTTGCATCTATAATTCGTTTGTTAGCCTGGTGCGGAGCTAACCATGCAATATCGTTTCCTGTAAGGTTATTTCTTACTAATAATTCCTGGGTGGCATCTGCCATGCCTACAACTGCAAACTTAAAAACCGCCTGACCTTCCTGGTATATATAGTGCTGTTTTGAAGCAACGCTTTCGTACGATGCAGGTTTTAAAGAACCGCCGGCTTTCATGTGCAGGTATTTACTTCCTGCTCCATCTGTTTTTAAAAGACTGTCTTTTACGCCATAACCTTCTTCGCCAGGCTCTAATAAAACAGCGCCGGCTCCGTCACCGAAAATTATGCAGGTTGCACGGTCACTGTAGTCAACAATGGCGCTCATTTTATCGGCGCCAACTATAACCACTTTTTTATATCGTCCGCTTTCGATTAACGAAGCACCCATTGTTAGTCCGTATAAAAAACCTGAACAAGCCGCACCTAAATCGAAGCTGAAAGCATTTTTAGCGCCTGTTTTCGCACCTATTAAATTAGCCGTTGCCGGAAAGGTCATATCGGGGGTAACCGTGCAGCAAATAATACAATCAATTTCCAATGGGTCTATTCCTCTTTTTGTACAGAGTTCTAAAACCGCAGGCGCACCAAGGTCGGAAGTGCCTTTTCCATTGCCTTTTAAAATTCTTCTTTCTTCTATACCGGTGCGGGTTTTAATCCATTCATCTGTTGTTTCTATCATGGTTTCCAATTCTGCATTGGTTAACCGGTACTCGGGAACGTAACCTCCTACAGCAGTTATGGCTGCGCTTAACTTTTCTGCCATTGTTTACTTTTCTATTGGTTTCAGGGCTGTGGTTTTCGGGGCTAAAAGTAAATGTTTATTCATTAATACTTTATATGAAGGGCAATACTACGAGGTAAGCGCATCTGAATTTATTTCTTCTACGCAGAAGACTTACGCTCAGGCAAGAAATAATATTCAATGATAAGCATAGTAGTTTCGGCTGCCATTATGGTATTTATACTATTAACCAATGGTTCGGTAATATTTTAAGCGGCCATAGAGCCAATATTTAAGCATTGGCTGTATAGCTTTTTTATTTTATTGCAATTCAGGTCAAGACCTAAGTTTAAAAAAATTGTTTCTGTAAGAAACTT
>JAABUN010001723.1_pt1 | contig 45131 bp, 50 predicted proteins | sample 5559311 | NCBI WGS metagenome assembly JAABUN01 (sample SAMN10711877, study PRJNA513370) | rock metagenome | isolation source: Antarctica rocks | place: Antarctica: Victoria Land, Siegfried Peak sud
AGTAATAACGTAAAAAGAGTAGAAAAATTAATCAATAACAGACCCATCAGAAAATTTGACTACAATTCAGCTAATGAGGTATATTTAATAAAATCAGCTGTTGCACTTATTGCTTGAACACAGCAAAAAGTAAAATTTTTAAAATCAGAATAACAAAAGGAACTTATTCGCCCTTGTGTAGAAAAGCGAGGATATCTGCCATTTGTTGTTTATTAATTTTCTTTTCAAAATCATTGGGCATAGCCGACATTCCAAGTGCAGTTAGTGAAACAATGTCTTGCCGGGCAATATTTGTTACTTCTCCACTTGTATTACTCAAGGTAATAGCTGTGGGAGTTTCTGTTGAAATAACACCCTGAACTGTGTTTCCATTGGTAAGTTTTAGACTCCACATATCATAGCCGTTAGCAATAGATCTGTTTGGATCCAAAATGTTAGTCATTATGTCTGCAGAAGACCATGCATGAACGGTTCCTAAGTCGGGGCCGAATGCTCTGCCTATCTTTCCTCCAACCTGATGACAAATGCCACAATTAATCTGGAATAGAGACCTTCCCTGTGCAGGATCGCCCTTTAATTGCAGCGCTTCCTGATAATTTTCTATAACACCTTTCCGATTGTCACCCTTCTCAGTTAGTAGTCTTCTTGCGCGATCCATATTTTCTCCACGAGACCTGAGCTGAACACTCTGACTCCAATTAATAGCTCCGCGGTTAATCTTTCCGGCTTCAATTGCATCAAGAAGTATTTTAATCCTTTCGTCGCTAACAATAAAAGTGTTGATTGCGCTACTACGTAATTCTGGTGTCAAAGTAGGCCATTGTTGTAGTAAATATTTGCTAATGTCTTCCCCCTGTATAGCGCTAAGCGTTCTTAAAGCTGCAAGTTGAACAGGCAAGGGGTTACTGGGGCTAATTAACTTTTTTAGAAATTGGTCATATTGCTCAGGATTTCGAAGTGCCAGAAAGTCTATAGCTATTACTCTTTCGTCCTGAGGTAAATTCTCGTTGCCGGCTACTTTCTCTGCTTTGGCCATAGCCGCTTTAGTTTGAGAGTTATCAGGAAGACCAATTACGCGCAAAATATGTAGAAGCGAAGTCTTTAAGTCTAAATTAGATGAATCGGCCAAAATAGTGTTTATTATTAAAGAACGCTGAGTACCTAATTCGGCGGGTATGGATTTTCTGTACCCAAGTCCCTGTGCTAAACCGTCAATAAGAGGGGCTTGCCATGATGTTTGTTTATTTTTTTCAGCAGTGGCGTTTCGAATAAATTGTTCGATTATCGCCGCATTCTGGCTTTTTCCAATTATACCACTTAACAAGTTAACTAATGATGCATGCGCGGGAAGGGACGAATCGAATTTGGAAAGCACAGCATTTAGCAATGTAACAGATTGAGAAGAAGTCGCGCTTAATGCTGCAATCTGCACCCATTTATCATTAATATCTTTAAAGAGAAGTTCCTGCCTGACCCGATCAACTTCGGGGGTGTTTATAAAACCTAATGTACATAGCAACTGATATCTTACTTTCGCATTAGAATCATTCTTCATCGCAAGCAAGGATGAAACCAGATTTGCGTCTGCAGCTAAGTGTAATTCAGCTAACTTAATTGCATTTTCCCTTATGCCGGGCAAAGGATCTTTTAATGCCTGTATAATTACATCTGAAGTTAATTTGTTCATTCCTTCCAGTGTCCATAATGCATGCAATCGTCCCATGGAAGCCTTCCGATTTTGAGTCATCCTTATTAGTGAAGCTGTTGCTTTATCAGAATTCCTGTCAACCAGCAATCTTTGTGCATTGACTCTCCACCATATATTTTTATCGTCTAGTTTCTCTACTAATTGTTCGTCAATGGCTTGATCCAGGTGCAACCCTTTCGTCCACTCTGCGGGAGCGGCATCTGAAGCGCTAATTCGATAAATACGTCCTGTGCCTGTTCCATTGTATAAATTGACCTTTTTAAGAACCTCTTCCGATATAAATTCAGGACCTTCTATTACCTGCCTGTAAAAATCTACTACATAAAGAGCTCCATCAGGTCCTATGTAAGTATTGACCAGCCGGCAATAAGGGTCAGTAGAGGCAAGAAATTCTTTATGTTCAAGAATGCGGTTCGCTTTAAATGTTACCCCATCAGGTTCCAAACGATCAACATGAATCAGGTTACTAACTGGCTCTGCAACAAAGGTGACGTTATTATTATATTTTTCGGGAAAAGCGCCGCCCAGATAAGCAGTAAGACCACATGCGGAAGTAAACACTCCCACATCAGTTAACATTTGATACTCAGGATTTTTAGTTACCGGAAACACCTCTGAGTGGTTAGCAAGAGACTTTGTGGCATCGGAAATGATCAAATCGGGATTACGCTGCAGGTATCTGGCGTCTACTACCTCCTAGTAAATATGATTACTGTTATTTACCATAAGATGATTTCCCCAGGCGTCGAATGTATGCCCGAACTGAGTTTTCCCTGATAAGGCCTCTAATTTTTTTTGCTCAGGACGAAACCCGACAGAGCTTTCTGGCAAATGTGTACCTGATGAATCATTCGCATAATGAATACCCATTTCTTTTACCACAGGTAAATTGGCAAGATAAATCCAATTGTCCAGGCCATACATTGGATTGTTGACATTTGCTTCAAGATTTGATGTGTCAAAGCCTGTAAGCATAGTTTCTTTAATATCTGCTTTTCCATCTCTATTGGTATCCTCCATATAGTAAACGTTTGGAGGGTCTGTAACTATTACGCCCTTTTTCCAACGCATGATACCACTAGGCAGAATTAGAGAATCTGCGAAAACAGAACTTTTGTCCATCTTTGCATCCCCATTGGTGTCAGTCAGTAATATGACCTTTCCTTTCCCTGATTTATCCAACGGCATCCCTTGCATTTCTACTACATACATTCGGCCCAACTCATCTATCATCATCGCTACCGGATCACTGATCAGCGGTTCACTTGCCACCAGCTCAATTTTGAATCCTGGTTCTAATTCAAAGGTTGATAAAGAATTTTCAGCTGATTTGCTAAAGGGAGAAGCTGGCTTATTGTGGCAAGCTATTGCCATAGGCAATAAGGCACCCACTAAAACTGCTGATAAATATTGTTGAACAAAATACAAGTATTCTTTTTGCATCCTCTATTTTTATTGAATCTAAAACTACAGTGATTTCGGAATTTCTGCTATCTGCCCAGTATGTTTTAGTTTACGGATTGTTGTTCATTTTTCCTTCTCGAAACCCCAATAATCAGAAGGGTTCTCTTTTAAATAAAATCTTCTTCGATATTATTTACTCAATCTTTTAGTTCAAACTGAGTGCTATAATTATAATAATTTCCAGAAGCATTAGTAGATGCACCTCGAAAAGTGAAAAATCCATAGAATATATCCTAAGATGTATTGTTGCTTTGCAAAGCAATTGTATGTGATAAAAAGCCGGTTTTTAAGGTAGTCTTCCTTTATTATAAAAAAAGCAGTGGAAATTTTAAGTGCCAAACCGGAACGCTGTATTGGTGAAGGTTATACCTGTTGCTGCTAACTTTTTTTAAATCCTATGATAAATGAAGTGCCTGCACCTAATTTAGACTTCACGTCAATATGAGCATTATGAGATTGGATGATGTTAAGAGTAGAAGCTAATCCAAGCCCCATACCATTTCTTTTGGAAGTAAAATAAGGTTCAAACAAACGTTGCATATTTTCTTCGCTTATACCATCGCCATTGTCTGTTATTTCTACGAAGTGCTCTTCTTCTGTAGAATATATTGTAATACTTAATTTACCCGTATCTTCTTTCATAGCTTCGACTGCATTTATTATAATATTCAAAAAGGCAACGTGAATTTTTTCGGGATCAAGCGGAGAATAGCAATCTTTTTTTGGGTACGAAACCTGCAAATTAATGCGTTTTAAAGTCATACGGTCAGTAGCGGCAGCAATAGCCGTATCCATCACTATCTGTAATGATGTTTTCTGCAATTGAATATGAGATGAAAGTCTTGAAGAATTAAGAAGTTCTGTTATAAGGTCACTAATTCTTTTGGCATTTCGCCGCACAATCTCAAGATATAATTTTGAATCGTCATCATTTGGTTGTTGTATCAACTGTTCTATAGAAAGGTTAATATTGTTAAGAGGGTTTCTTACTTCATGAGCGAGCGTTCGTACCAAACGTCCTGTTGCAGCAAGTTTTTCGGCTTGCAGAGATGTTTTTTCAGCTTTTTTTCTGCTTGTGTTATCATGTATAATTCCCTGTATATATTTTTCGCCATTATTATTTATCTCTATTGATGCCGACAGAATACAGTTCTTGATATCATTATTTTTTGTAAGAAAGTCTGCTTCATAATCATAAAATTCTCCAAATTCATTTAAAAAATCAGTAAAGTAAGTTTTGTCGCCCGGGTCTTTAAAGAGCGATAAAAGATTTGTCTCTAAGAGTTCATCAAGTTCATAATCCAGCAATTCTGTAGCAGCATAATTTATATCTGAGATATTGAAATCGCTGTTGGTTATAAATACAATATCTTTAGATTTTTCAAATATGCTCCGGTATCTTCTTTCATTTGCCTTTAAAGCCTTTATAGACGATGCTCTTTCAAGAGAATATCGTATACATCGTTCGAGCTTTTCGGTATTTAATTCTGATTTAATTAAGTAATCATAAGCCCCGCTTTCCATTGCTTTTACATCTATCTCCTGGGTACCTTTACCTGTTAATAGTATAATAGGTGCTTCACAGCCCTGAGCAATTGCATCTGTTAAGAGATCCATTCCCGTTTTTATTCCAAGTCGGTAGTCAACAAGATAAATATCGTAATCATTAGAAGTTAACTTAAGCAATGCATCCTTATAATTGTATGACCAATCAACAATAAAATTATTTGAAGGAATACTTTTAATGTATTCAGAAGTGATAAAAAAGTCATCTTCATCGTCATCAACTATTAATATACGCTTTCCAACAGTCTTTTTACCCATCAATCTTAATTTTAATTATAACACTTTTTACCTCAATTGTTGTTCCTTATTATTAAGTATAAAAATAAAAAAGGGTAAATTTATTTTACCCCTTTTCTTTTTGAATTTTAGTGTAAGTAATACTAACAAATTCTCTTATAAATCACTATTAAATTGTTTGTATTGTTTCATTTTATTGTACAATGTCTTTCTGTCTACGTTCAATATTTTTGCCGCTTTACTCTTATTATAATTTGCTTTTCTTAAAGCTTCCACTATCATTTCGTACTCTGCGTCTATGCTTGCTCCTTTTAAACTGTGTTCATTTATTTCAAGCTGTTTTGTAAAGACCGGCTCCGGTGCCGGAGCAATATAAGTGTTTTCAACAGAGGTAGCGGGAGCTTCATTTTGTTTTGTTTGAACGACGGAAGATCCTTCTTCGACAGTTTCCCCAAATTGCAGCTTTGCGAAATTAGTAATCTCAAAAGGAAGTACAGTGGGCATAATATAATCAGTATCACATAATAAAGTGGCTCTTTTTACTACATTTTTCAACTCACGCAAATTCCCCGGCCAGACATAAGTTTTAAATATTGCCTCGACTTCGGGCGTAAATCCTCTTATATTCTTATTCAGTTCATCGTTTGTCAACTTAAGAAAATGTTTGGCAAAAATCAGCAAGTCATATTTTCTTTCACGAAGTGGGGGTACTTCGATGCTAAACTCATTAAAACGATGATATAAATCTTCCCGAAACTTACCTTTTCTTGCTGAATCCAGCAGCCTTTCATTACTCGCTATTATAATACGTACATCCAGGTCAATATCTTTAGTTCCGCCTATTCTGCGCATTTTTCTTTCCTGTACTACCCGCAACAGGGCAACCTGCACATCGTATGTGAGGTTGGCTACTTCATCAAGAAAGATAGTACCTCCATTAGCAATTTCAAAGCTTCCGATTTTTTGGTTTAAAGCTCCGGTAAAAGAACCTTTTTCATGGCCGAAAAGCTCACTTCCGGCTAATTCTTTAGATAGGGCACCGCAGTCGATAGCAACAAAAGCCATGTCTTTACGCTTGCTGCGTTTGTGTATTTCCTGCGCTATTGCTTCCTTACCACTCCCGCTTTCTCCATAAATAAGAATGCTGTAATTAGTGGGTGAGACAAGATCGATCTGTTTTAATATATGTTTAAATTCAGGACTATCGCTAAAAATGTATTGGCCAGATGTAATAGTTTTACCACGACTATTATTCTTTTGGTCATCATCAGGTAGTATTACGGTTCCGGTTGTATTTATATTTTCTGGCCGGGCCGCACTTTTCATTAAAGCAGTTTTTATGCTTAGCAATATCTCATCGGGAAACAGTGGCTTTGTTACATAATCGTAGGCACCTAATTTCATTACGTCTACGGCTATCTTAATGTCACTATAACCAGTTACAATTATAACCGGCGTGCGTGGATATCTTTCTTTTATTTTTATTAATAACTCTTTTCCGTCAATATCTTCCAGGCGGAAGTCACATAGCACAAGATTTGGTTCAGCATTCTCAAGTTCTTCCAGGGCTTTTTTCCCATTATGTGAAAGTGTTACTTCATACCCGTTTTTAGTTAAGAACCGCTTTAAGAGCAGACACATATCCACATCATCGTCTATTACTAAAATTTTACTCATTTTACAGTTTAATACACAAAATTAATTTTTTTTGAAATCTAAGCCCACATTCTTCTTAATTGTGCAACCGGAATTTGTAATTGCTCCCGATATTTTGCAATTGTTCTGCGTGCTACGTTTATTCCCTTGTTGGCTAATATGGAGACTAATTGCTGATCGGTATACGGATTTAACTTATCCTCATTTTCGATTACTCTTTCGATTGCTGATTGTATTACCCGGTTGCTTATTACTTCACCTTCTTTATTTATAATCCCTTCCGTAAACAGATTTTTAAGAAGTATGATACCAAAAGGGGTGTCAACATATTTATTGGAAGTAACCCGTGATACGGTAGAAATATCAACACCCACCTTATCTGCGATATTTTTAAGGATCATTGGTTTCAAAAGGCTTACTTCTCCGGTCTTAAAATATTCTCTCTGCAGATCAACTATTGCTTTCATTATTTGCATCATAGTACCTTCACGCTGCTTTATAGCATTTACAAACCATTGAGCAGAGCTTAGCTTGCTTTTCAGATATTGTGTGGCAGATTTATCCCGCTTGGCACTTGCAAATTGTACAGTCTCCATTAAAGATTGATTTATGTATAACGAAGAAGACCTGGATCTATAGAGATTTACTTCTATTTCACCATCATCATCTACCGTTAATAAGAAATCAGGAATGATATTATTGTTAACAGGGGAGCCTTCAAATTCTTCAAGAACAGGCTTGAGTTTTAAAGAAGCCAGCAAACGTAAAATAATCTTTAGCTCTTCTTCATCAATAGAAAGGCAGTCCATAATCTTTTCCATATTACGATGAGAAAGATCGGCATAGTGATTTTCGAGGAGTTTAATTGCCATTTTTACATCAGGCCCTTTCCTTGTAAAATTATCTAACTGCAGCAGCAGGCATTCTCTTGTATTTTTTGCGCCTACTCCTACAGGCTCCAGCTTTTGAATTTTTTTGACTACCTTTTCCAATTCATCAGCTTCAACGATAACACCTTGCTTAAAAGAAAGGTCATCTCCCATATCCTCCAGATCCTGCAATAAAAAACCATTGCAATTAAGACAATCAATAATATAATCCGCCAGGTGAAGTTCCTTATCCGACAGATCCAGGTATCTTACCTGGTCTTTTAACGCTTGCCGGTAATCACCAAAGGCTTTTATAGGGACATTTGGAACAGTGTCGCTATTAAAGTAATTTTCATATTCCAGCTTGTAATCCGGTACATCATCATATCCGTGCTCTTCCCAATCTTCATAATCCTGTACGCTTTCTTTTGCAAATTTTTCCACCGTTACTGTTTCCTCTTCTTCATTCATCTCTAATAATGGATTTTCCTCTAACTCATCCTGTATGCGCTGATCTAATTCTAAAACATTAAGATGGAAAATATTCAGCATCTGAATCTGCTGAGGTAAAATTTTCAACTGCTGTTTTTGGGTTTGAATTTGGCTTAGCATATTGATTATCTGTGGTTTAGGGGTTTCTATTTCATTGAATCCAATACAACACCAAACTTTAAGAATGTGTATAAAAAGTCTAAGGTGTTAGGCGTTAAGTAATTGAATATGCGATTAATGTTGTATTTATAACACCCACAAAAGTAGTATTTTAAATAAAAGTAGTAGTGTAGAAAACTTTCCACACAGAACAATTTTATTTATTTTTCTTGATAGTAACAGTCAGGTGGAACTCAGTAGAATTAATAGCCGCTTTACAAACAGTCTTTATTAATCATAAAAAAGCTGCCCTATTATATAGGGCAGCCTGGTTATTAAAGAGATTTAGTTTTTCTAAGACCCTGCACCTTGTTTCTTTGCCTTTTCAATCAGGGCTTCATTTGCATATATAGCAAACTCTACCCGCCTGTTTTGTGCTTTATTTGCTTCTGTATCATTGGGAAATTTTGGCTGGTTTTCTCCATACCATGCAGTTTTTATTCTTTCTGGTGATACATTTTGAGTTTGAAGATATTGAGCTACAGCTTTTGCTCTTCTTTCAGATAGCTCCATATTATGTTCTGGGGAACCAGAGGCATCAGTATGTCCTTCTATCAGAATATACGAGTCAGGATATTTGATAAAAACCTCAGCAAGGTTTTTAATTTTGGTTTGCGCAGATGAATTTAAAGCAGACTGATCTACATTAAATAAAACCCCCGACTCAAAGGTTACATTGATTCCCTCGCCAACGCGTTTTACTTCGGCACCAGGTATTTGGGCTATTTCTTTGGCTTCTTTATCCATTTGCTTACCAATTACTCCACCCGTAACACCGCCTACTGCAGCGCCTATTATAGCTCCTAATGCGGTATTATGTGCAGCTTTACCTACACCCGCACCAACTGCTGCACCCCCTGCTGCACCTATAACAGCACCTTTTTGTGTCTTGTTCATGCTTTTGCAGCCTGGTACAAGTAAGCCGGCAAATACTAAAGTAAATAAGAAGTTAATTATATTTATTTTTCGCATTGTAGTATATTTTAAAATGTTTTTTGTTTAAATTTAATAAAGCATAAATCATCTATAAGCCGAAATTGACACCTGCGTTGACTCCTATATTTCTGTTGTGATTATTACCATTTTTACTAATCTTGGATATTCCATGAAGATAACTTAAATCGGCGGTGAACCAGGAGTTTTTAACTAACCTATAGTTAAAGCCAACACCAGCAGTTATACCAAAATCAGAAGAATTATATAAATTTTTTATGTCTGCATTGTTAAGTTTTGCACTTGATAAAAAGCCAAAAGAAGGCCCTGCAAAAATTTTCGGTCTCAATTCATCTCCATAGTTATTAAAAAAATAAATTGCTTTTAAGGGAAATCTGAAATAATTGAGGTCAAGTGATCCTTTTACCGGACTTGAACCTGCTTTTAAACCTTCATATGAATACTTTGCATCTAAGCCTACACCAATATGCTCAGTAGCGCTGTAAACCATAGATAATCCTGCATTTGCAGCTAATTTAAACTTTGCATTATCAGTTTTAGAAATCCATGAGTGCCCCACCCCAGCATTTGGCCCAAGTGAAAACTTACTTTGAGCTTTGGCTGTAAAACAAAGGCTGCTGCAAAGAACCGCTGCGAATAATAACTTTTTCATACTTTTTTCAATTTTCCTCTCTTTAGCAACATCAATGCCGAAATTTTCGTTGGTAGGGCTGTTTTTAAGCCTGAAAATTAAGCATGGCTAGAGTAATTTTTTGCTAACCTACGGGGAAAAAATCACTCTCATTCAGTTTTGTTTAATATCTAAAAAAGAAAATAAGGAGCATTTTCATACATAGTTCTAATATGGTTTAAGTCCCTTCTGTGAAATTGTTTCTACAAGTTCTCAAAGATTTATAATAATTGTTTTCCTGAAATAACTGGCAATATTTTTTCTCTAAAAATAATATGGGTAAGAAGAAAGTGTTAATAATAGATGATGAAGTGGATTTTTGCATTTTAATGCAATTCTATTTATCCAAAAAAAATTGTGATGTTAGTATTTCACATACCCTTCATGAGGGATTAGGATTGGTTCATGTTAATGTTCCGGATATAGTTATTCTTGACAATAATCTTCCCGATGGATTAGGATGGCCCGCGGCTAAAAATATTTTGGATGCGTTACCTGGAGTTCACTTATTTTTAATAAGTGCTAATAAATATGGTAATAAGACCGAGTATTATAATAATAAAGTTGATGTAATGGAAAAGCCTATATCAATTGCCCAGTTAGATAAATTTTTAAAATAGGACGTTGTTTAAAACACCACATTATTTTAAGAAGCCATTAATGTATTTAAAACAATTTGTAATAAGCTAAAAGGGTGCACAATGATAGGCCGATAAACGAAAGGACGCAACTGTGATAGATGAAGGACAAATGCTGGTATCAAAAAAAAGTTTTACAATTTCTGAGGTATGGTTTTTTTAAGCTGTTCCTTTAATATTAAATTTTATAAACATTATTTATGGAAGATACATATAATGCAGATCCCGCCGATTCCAAAGCTCCGAAAACATCTTCGACTGACGGAAAAAGTAATAGTAAGACCACAGGAGAAAGTCAGGTGCAGGATGGGCAAGGCGTAGTAGATCATGAGATAGAAAGGCCCTATGAAAAAGGTGAAGATCAGCAAGAGTATATTGAGCAAGCTAATAATAATACTGCTAACGCAAATGACAGCCCTGTTAAGAACGGAAAAGGAATGACAATGTCAGCAATGGTTTTGGGCAATAGCGTTGACGATGATGAAGACGACAGTAATGACGATGAAGACGATGATGATCCTTTGACAGAGCTTCAAATAGGTGACGATCCTGATGAAACGAAAAAGAAAATTCCGGTAATGTAGTGTGCACCTGTTTTTGTAATAGAGATAAAAGCTGCCTGCATTTATTGCACGCAGCTTTTTTATTTAGAATGGTTCCCCATGGGTTGACTTTATTACATATTTTGACACTAGGGGAAGATAATACATGGATTTGATAAAAAGTGAAGTGGAGAGTTCACGCCCAAAAAAACGCTGAACATTTCTGCCCGTCCATAACCTGTTCGAGAAAATCCTTATCCAACTTGTGATATAAGCTTCTTCCATTTGAGTCCTGGTAATATTATGAGATAGAAACTGCTGTATTTGCTGAAAGGCCAATTTTGAGGAATGCATTGCCATACTCATCCCGTTTCCGCAGAGAGGGCTTATCATTCCGGCTGCATCTCCCAGCATCAATACATGATTTTCTACCTGTGATTTTTTATCGAAACTGATTTGAGAAATGGCAAGTGGTTGTTCAAATAAAAAGTCAGCAGAAGTGAAAATTTTCTTAAGTTTAGGGTTTTTATATAAAACTTGTCTTTGCAACTCTTCAATAGAATTTCCGTTATTCCTTAAATTTTGAGCAGTAGTTAAATAACATAAACAACTTTTATCATCCTCAATTTTAGATAAGCCGCAATAACCATTATAAAAGTTATGTAAATAGATATGGTCAGGTATATGCGGGTAACGGATATGATACTTTATACCGATATAATTGTTTAAAGCATTTGGCTTTTGCATGGTAAAAGATCTGTTCCATTTAATGTCGAGATTACTTCGTTTGCCAAAAGTGCCTGCTGCTACTTGTGCTATGGTTGTTCTATCAGTACTTGTGATTATAAATTGGTCTTTATTATACTCAACATTATCTACTTTACTATTTGTGCAAATGTTTACTCCTTTTGCCAGGGCTACATGGTAAAGACGATCATCTAAAGAAAAACGGCTGATACCGAAGCCACCAAGAGGCAGGTCAAAAGTATAAGCCTTGCCGTTAGCGTCAGATAGCTGGAGTTTTTTTATAACAGGCAAATCAAACTCATCCAGCTTAATGCCAAGTCTTTGCAAAAAATTCCAGCTCTCAAGGCTTACATATTCTCCACATACTTTATGAAAAGGATATTCTTCCTTCTCAAAAAGTATAACCTTGTGCTGTTTCTCAGCACATTGAATAGCGAGACAAAGACCCGCAAGGCCACCTCCGATTATAGCCACATCATATTGGATATCCTCATTCATGTTTATACATTACAACAAAACGAAAAGCCCATTTCCATGATATCACAGCCTGTTCAGCGTTTGCTTTTATACATAAGTTTTTTAACTCTCTGTTGTTAAATCCTCTTGCCACACTTAAAGGTGCATCATTTTTTACAAGATAAGATTTTGAAAAAAGCCAGGTTAAGAATTTAATAGAATAATAAGCAATAAAATTGCGGTGAAGATCATTGATAAAAAAACCAGCTCTGGTATTCTGTTTCATCCAGTTTATCTGGAAAATCAAATCATTATTTGTGAAATGATGGCAAAATAAACTTGAAAAGATTATATCAGGTTTGGTATTAAAAGTAACTTGCTTGTAATCGTTTGTTATAAAGTTAGCAGTAGCCGGAAGAGCCTTGCGGCTTTTAGCAAAAGCGATACATTCTTTTTTAATATCAATACCTGTAATGCTGATATCAATATTTTTCTTTTTGCACCATTTATAAATAGCTATAAGATTATCACCCCCGCCACAACCAATTTCACATACAGAAATTTTATTTTTTCCTTCAGCTAAATACTTAAATGCATCAACTGTTATTTTATGTCCTCCCAGCCATTTATTAATGAAATCCAGTTCCTTCATATTTTGCTTAATATCAGCAAATGGAATTGAGTCTTGGTCTAATAATTCTTTTTGATATGACCGGTACAAAAAAGTCATTCTTTTGAAGCAATAAAGGTTTCCATGGTCAGACCAGGTCCAAAGGCAACTCCAAATATATTGGCAGGTGTATGCCGTATACCTTCCATTATTTCTTTTAAAACAAACAATATAGTCGGTGAAGACATGTTTCCATATTCAGAAAGAACTTTCCTGCTGCATGAAAGGTCTTCACTATTTAATGAAAGTTGTTGCTTTATTACATCCAATATTTTTCTGCCTCCGGGATGAATACACCAATGTGTAATTTCATCTTTTTCCAGATGGCAGTGTTTCAAAGCTTTATCTACTAAGTCTGATATGTCTTCGTGTATAAGCTGCGGGATGTAAGCACTTAGCTTCATTAAAAAACCACTATTGCTCAACTGCCATGACATATCTTCCTTGCCTTTGTAACAAACCTCAGAATAAAAGCTTTTTAAAGTTAGTGAATTTGGAGAAGTTATTGTGTTAGAAATAAGCACAGCAGCGCTTCCATCTCCAAACAACAAACTGCTTGCTGCATTGTCTTGTGTATACTGTTGCTGAAAATGAATAGTACACAACTCTGTACAGACAATAACCACATTGGCATCGACTGAGAAACTGCAAATCATTTGAGCCATCTTAAGTGCATGAATGGCAGCATAGCAACCCATAAAATTAACCGAGGTGCGAAAAAGGTTTGATTTAAGTTGTAATGCTTCTGCAATTTGTAAGTCAAGACCGGGAGCACTCATTCCTGTACAGCTAACCGTAATTAAGTGAGTAATTTGACTTGTATCAATAAAACCTGCAATGGTCTTCTTTACAGCAGTAGCTGAAAGCACCGGCGCATATTGCTGAAAAAGTTTCATTCTGTCATCTAAAGAAGGAGTGTAATCCGGTATAACAAAATCCCATTCATTTTCTGGTTTTGCAAAATCATCTAAAACAGAATATCGTTTTTGTATCCCGCTGCGCTTATATAAGAAAGCGAGCTTCCGTGCGTCGCTTTCATCAAGCATAAAAGCCTTTTGCATAAACTTTACAATCACGTTTTGCTGATGACAATATTGTGGTAAAGCTGTTCCTATCGATATTATATTAGCCAAATCTTTTAAGAAGGATTATTGTTATAAATGCAAGGCTGGTAAATGTACTGGCTAACCAGTTCATTTGCATGGTATGTTTAAAATCAGCCTTATTTTCGTCTTTCAAAACCGTTAAAAACCATTGCATAAAATATACGACTACAGGTAAGAAAAAGATTAATATAACAATAAACGGCATATAAAGTTCACGGGCGCTGTAGTACAACCATAAAATAATGATGGCGACTAAATACATCAGGCCGCAAAAAATAAAAGTGTTTTTTTTGCCAAGTAACATGCTGATAGTTGTTACATTATCATTTTTATCAGCTTCATGCTGGTATACCTGGGTTATAGGATAGAAGCCACCAATTAAGAAAGCTGAAGCCAATAAACCCAGCCACGACATATGATTTGTCAAATATATTTCTGATCCGTGATAAACCATGAAAAAAATGAGGGCACCCTGGTTTATGATTACAGTTAGATATCCGAGTAGCGGGTATTTCTTCAATCTCACTCCCCGGTAGCTGTATAGCCTTGAGCAAGTAATATAAATTGCAACACACACAGTAAACAAAGTGGAAATAAACAACGATAAAGCGATGGCAATAACATCCATTACAATAGATATAAAAAACAATTGCCTGGTAGGCTGTAACGGTTTTTTTAATCCACCTATACTGTCTGCATCTCTGTCCATAAAACTATTGTAACCATTACTCGATGGATAAACCAGCAGGTGAAGAATGATAAAAACCAATATTGCCCTGGGTAAATGAACGCTCTCAACAAAGCTTAAAGCAAACCAGTAAACCGGCATTAGAAACCAGGAAAAATGAAAACGAAGCAGTTGTATTGTAGAGCGATGAACCAAATGTTTTTTTATTTAACATAAATGTAATGCTTAATCAATTAGTGCCGGTAACCAAAATAACCTGAACACAAAAAAACGGTGTATGGTTAATACATTTACTAACCATACACCGTACATTTCATTCATCATAACTTCTTCTAGGATTGATTAGCGCCTTTAGCACCTCCGGCCGCAATTCCTCCTGTATTTGAATCTGTCGAATCAGGAGCTTCATTTGCTCTTGTATTTACGCGGTCGTTGTCACGGTAATCAGTATCTGAGTCCGGAGTACCTATACCTGAGCCGCCTATTGTGTCAAGAATAACATTACGCTGAGGTTTATTTGCTTCCTCAATTTCTTCTTTTGTAAATTCAACTCCCTGTACATTAACTGTTTTTTCGCTATTTTGTTGATCTTCTTCAATATTTCCTAAAGAAGAATTTAAATTACCTTTTTCTTTTAAGCTGTTAAGGCCATTATTATCTTTTATCATAATTATTTTTTTAGAAGTATAAATATTATTTTCTGAAAATTACATGCCATCTTACCCATTGTCATATATTATTAAATCTATTTAAAAGGGTGTGAAACTTTTTTCCCGCATTAAACTTTACCTTCTACTATATTCGTTGCTTTCTTTGCCCTGATCCATTAAAGTAAAATAACTTACCTTACCGTAATACTTTAACTAACAATAGCATAAATAAGTAAATGATACAGATTCAGAATGTCATTAAACAATATAAAAACATCAAGGCTGTAGATAATATTTCTTTCGAAGTAAAAGAAGGTGAAACAGTTGTATTGCTTGGAACAAGTGGTTGCGGTAAAACAACAACACTGCGAATGATTAACAGGCTTGCAGAACCAACTTCGGGACAAATTGTTGTAAACGGGCAAAACATACAGGAACAGCCGGCAGAAAAGATGAGGAGGGGAATAGGTTATGTGTTGCAGCATCATGGATTATTTCCACATTATACCGTAGCCGAAAACATTTCTGTTGTTCCCAACTTGCTGAAATGGAACAAAGACAAAATAAATAACCGGACAAGAGAATTATTGGGGAAATTGCAGTTACCGGATGGCCTGGCAGATTTATATCCTGCACAACTAAGCGGAGGGCAACAACAACGGGTAGGGCTGGCAAGAGCTCTGGCTGCTTATCCGCCTGTTTTGTTGATGGATGAACCTTTAGGCGCTCTGGACCCGGTTACACGTACAAGTATACGAAAAGAATTCAGGGAACTGGATGAACTAACTCAGAAAACAATCCTGATGGTTACTCACGATGTGCAGGAAGCTTTTGAACTTGGCGACCGAATTTGTCTGATGGATAAAGGAAAGATTGTGCAAATAGGAAAGGCGAGAGATTTATTATTTAACCCTGCCAACGACTTTGTCAGTTCTTTTTTAAAAGAGCAATATTTTCAGCTCGAGCTCGAAAGTATTTTGATAAAAGATATGTGGTCGCTTTTGCCTAAAGCAAATGATGAAACAGATGAAAAAACCTTTTCTCCTGATAATAGTTTATGGGACGTATTAGAAGCAATATCATCAGGACAAGCAGGTTTAAAAAAGTTTGTATCTATTAATAATAATGATAAAAAACAGATTGATATTGCTTCTTTAATGGCCGCTTATACTCAATATAAAAGTTCGTTTAAGCATGAATGAGCAACAGCAAGGCCTTTGGAACTTTATGGTTCAGCAATCTGATAAGTTGCTCGAACAAACCCTTGCTCATATCGGGCTAACCTTTATTTCACTGTTTTTATCAATATTAATAAGTATACCTGCAGGTATTTGGATAAGCAGAAAAAAACATTGGAGCGGCCCAGTGCTTGGCATAGCTGGTATTTTGCAAACCATTCCCAGTATTGCCTTGCTTGGTTTCATGATTCCTTTGTTGGGTATTGGAGCAAAACCTGCAATTGTTGCACTAATGCTGTATGCATTTCTTCCTATCATTCGCAATACTTATACAGGTATTACCCAGGTAAATGCCGCTGTGACTGATGCAGCCAAAGGGATGGGAATGACTTCTTCACAGATTCTTTTTAAAGTTGAACTTCCTTTAGCTATGCCTGTGATACTTGCAGGTATAAGAACTGCGACTGTTATAAATGTAGGTGTAGCAACCCTTGCCGCCTATATTGCTGCTGGCGGATTAGGTGAATTTATATTTGGCGGAATTGCATTAAATAACACTAATATGATTTTAGCAGGTGCAATTCCTGCTGCATTACTTGCTATTATTTTTGATTTTCTTCTGGCAAAAGCGCAGCTTATCAATATAAAAAAACCGAAATCAGCTTTTATAGCTATTCCCTTAATATTAGTTGGTCTTTCATCTTTTTACCTGCTTCCTTCGGCCATCGGCAGTAAAATGCTTGCCGGTTTTACTCCGGAGTTTATGGGCAGAAGTGATGGATATCTTGGGTTGAAAAACAAATACGGGTTACACATGCGGACAGTTGTAATAAGTGATGCTGTTATGTATAAAGCTGCTTATGAAAAACAGCTTGATGTAATAAGTGGCTACAGCACAGACGGCAGATTAAAAGCTTACAACCTTATTGTGCTTAATGATGATAAAACCATATTTCCACCTTATTATGCTGCACCCATTGTCAGGCAGGACGTGCTGCAAAAATATCCTGAGCTTGAGCCTGCACTAAATATTTTGTCCGGCAGGATTAATGACTCGATAATGACGGAACTTAATTACAGGGTAGATTATCTGAAGCAATCGCCGGAAAAGGTGGCCAGGGACTTTTTAACGGAACAAAAGCTTTACAAAAAACCGCGCAATGGAAATAAAGGGATAATAAGAATGGGGTCGAAAATATTTGGAGAGCAATATATTTTATTACAGATGTATTCAATTTTGCTCCAAGGAAATACGGATTTGAGTGTAGAAACGAAAACAGGCCTTGGTGGTACGAAAATTTGTTTTGATGCATTGACTAATAACCAAATTGATTTATATCCTGAATATACAGGAACAGGATTGTTGGTTGTATTGCAGCCAGACAATAATACGGTTCAAAGTATAATAGGGAACAAAGAGGATGTATTTCAATTTGTGAAGAAACAGTTTATGAGTAAATACCAGGTTAAATGGTTGAAACCGATCGGCTTCAATAATGCTTACGCCCTAATGATGAGAAAGAAGCAAGCTGCTGATTTAAAAATTCAAACTATTTCTCAGTTAAAAACATATATAGATAACAATTAACAGAATGACCCTATTAGAAAGATATACAACTGTTCGAAAAAGGACAGAAGACATTTGTGAACCCTTGGAAACAGAAGATTATGTCGTTCAGCCTGTAGCCGATGTTAGTCCACCAAAATGGCATATAGGACATACAACATGGTTTTTTGAAACCTTTATTTTAAAAAATTTTTATAAGGAATACAGAGAGTTTAATCCTGATTATAACTATGTATTTAATAGTTATTATGAAACTATCGGTGCCAGGGTTATACGTACCGACAGGGGAAACTTGAGCAGGCCAACTGTCACGAATGTGTACAGTTACCGTAAATATATTGACGAAGCGATGATAAAGCTGATTGAATGTAACTGCAGTAAAGAGGTAGAAGAGTTGTTAGAGTTAGGCTTTAACCACGAAGAACAGCACCAGGAACTTTTATACACAGATATAAAATACATTCTTGGTAACAATCCTTTATTTCCTGCCTATAAAAAAGATGCTTCTAAAATCATTAAAAACACTTCGGTAGGAGGCCTCATTATTATTGACGAAGGGATATACGAAATAGGTTATAATGGAAATGGATTTTGCTTCGATAATGAGCTGGGAAGACATAAAGTTTATCTTCCGGAATATCAAATAGCCAAAAATTTGGCAACAAATGGTGAGTACATTGAATTTATTGAAGCAGGAGGTTATGAAGATTTTACTCTTTGGCATGCAGAAGGTTTAGATTGGGTAAGAAATAACAATGTAGAATCTCCAATGTACTGGCATGTCATCGATGGCAAGTGGCATTATTATACATTACAGGGATTAATACCTGTTGACGCAGAAGGTATTTTGAATCACATCAGTTTTTATGAAGCAGCCGCTTTTGCAGCATGGAAAGGAATGCGGCTACCAACAGAATTTGAATGGGAAGCAGCAGCAAATAAATTTGAGTGGGGCAGACGCTGGGAGTGGACAGAAAGTGCTTACCTGCCTTATCCCGGCTTTAAGAAAGCACCCGGGGCAATTGGTGAATACAATGGTAAATTTATGGTCAATCAAAAAGTACTTCGCGGAGCCTCTGAAGTAACTTCTCAGGGACATAGCCGCATAAGTTACCGAAATTTTTTTCATCCCCACCTGCGCTGGCAGTATACCGGCATAAGGTTGGCGCAATAAACAAACATGAGCCAATTTTTAGAGGATGTTCTGAAAGGATTATCAGCCAAAGAGAAATTTCTGCAATCGAAGTACTTTTACAATGCAACAGGTGATACATTGTTTCAGAAAATTATGGACTGTCCTGAATATTATCCTACAAAATGTGAAATGGAAATTTTCACAAACCAGACAGATGAACTTATTTCAGTTTTAACGGCACATAGTTCAGAATTTGATATAGTTGAATTGGGGGCAGGTGATGCTACAAAATCTGTTCATTTGCTAAAAGGACTATTGGATAATAAAGTAAAGTTTACATATTTTCCAGTTGATATTTCTGAAAATGTTATAAATCTGCTTTATACATCTCTTCCGGCAAAATTGACGGGATTAAAATTGTTTGGTTTGAATGGTGAGTATTTTGAGATGCTTCAAAAAGCAAGAACATTATCTGACAAAATAAAAGTCGTTCTTTTTTTAGGAGGTAACATAGGAAATGTTCCGTTTGATAAAGCAGGTGAATTTTGTAAAGTGATGCGGCGAAATTTGGTGCCGGGAGATCTTGTTTTAACCGGGTTTGATTTAAAGAAAACCCCCATAAGAATTTTAGATGCGTATAACGATAAATCAGGTTTTACCCGTGACTTTAACCTTAACCTGCTCTATAGAATAAATGATGAACTGGAAGGAAATTTTATAGTTGATAACTTTTATCACTACCCAACATATGACCCTGCAACAGGAGCATGTAAAAGCTACCTTGTAAGTTGTAAAGAACAACAGGTTAATATTGCAGGCAACAGTTTTTATTTCACTGAAGGAGAACCGATATTTATGGAGATAGCGCAAAAATATACCATAGAGCAAACAGATGAGCTAGCAAAAAAAACGGGTTTTATACCAATGCATCATTTTCTGGATTCAAAGAATTGGTTCTTAGATACAGTCTGGCAGTGTGCATGAAGCCAGGAAAATTTTTTGGATATATGATATGGCAGTCCGTTAACCAGTTGGAAAAACTGCTGTATCAGCATTTTGGTGAAGTGCTTACTCGTGATAATGTCCCAGGTAATCTGTATACCATTGCGGCAGCAAAATCCGGAGACCTTTACACTGTAAGAATATAAATTATGCACTTCAAAAAAAGAATATGAAGGAAATAAAAGAGAAAACAATGAAAAAATTATCATTAGCATTTACATTATTGATTCCCTGTTCCTTACATGCTCAACAAACAGTCGTACAGCTCTAGAATGGAGTAGCGCTAGGTTTTGAAAACTGGAAACAAAAAGAGGTCGAATTTGATGTCCCTCAATTGGGAGGAAAAATGATAAACTGAGAAAGTGATGAATAGTTATTGATTAACTGAAATGATTTTTTATCCCCAGTTCTGAAATACCACGATACCCACAATCAGGATTAGAAATACCAAAGAAGGAGATAAGAGCGGGAACTGCCTCATTTGTCAAAATATTCTCGTTTTAATGAAGCATCTATCATTTCCTTCAGAACTTTCATATCGATATCCTCCAACTTATTTAAATAGAGGCAACCAACACCAGTCTTATGCTTACCCAGCTTTTCAAGAGCAGCAGCATACTGCTGGTTAATATCTCCGCTAATGTATAATGACAGAGTCGCATTACGGGGAGAGAAACCTATCCGGAGCCAATCCACTTCTCTACCGGTTGCGGGACTTTTCAGTCTTACATTACCAAAACCGATGAGTGAAGTGCCCCACATTTTTGGCTCTTCCCCAATTGCTTTTTTCATCATTTCCAAAAGCACAAAACTGTCTTTTCGTTTTTGTTCATCCTTAACACTATTGATAAATTCCTCAACGCTTGCGGAGGTTGGTTTTGTTTTTATTTCAGCCATTTTAAATTATTATTTGTTTGATATTGGTTTCGCATTTTCACCACACAAATCTATTTGTTTTTGTTTATTTCAATTTTTTTTCATATTTAAAGGGTCAGCGGTTGGCGTCCTCGCCAATCCGCTGTAGAAAGAAATTATGTGGTTCGCGGGAAGCCAACCACTGAAACGCTAATGGCCAAATTTATTTTCTCATTGAATGTACTGATCATTTAATCCCTTTCCAGTGAGAATTTGCTGCCTATATTTTTCAACCCTTGTCTCCCGAGATTTACATTGTTTGGGTGCAGAAAAATAAAGAATGTATGCTCTTGGCCGTCCTATAGGAAACGTGTAACAAGGAACACCCACTTCGCTGTCTGTGCAAAATTTAGACCCGTAGCGAGCCACGTAATCCCCTGGCGGCATAGTAGGATTCTGCACCGTTGTGATACACAAAGACAGTGTCGTAGCGACGATCACAAAAGAGGGCACCGCCGAGTTTTCTAATATCAGAAGGTGTTTTCACCCAGCTCGACGTTTTCGTATCGAAATCTCCAACTTTCTGCAACTCCCGATATTGTTCTTCGGTTAAAAGTTCAATGCTCATGGCAGCAGCCATATCAATAGCGTTATTTTCCGGTTTATGTTCTTTCCTTGACTCCAGCGCTTCGCGGTCGTAACAAACGTTTCAGCGGCCTTTAGGACTTTCGGCTGAACAATCATAAAAAATGTATTCCCCCGTCTTTTTGTCATGACCAACAACATCCGGTTCACCACCCGTTCTTTCCATTTCATTGAGTGACCAGAGTTTTTCAGTATTAGCTTCCAGCTTTGCTTGCACTTTAGTCCATTCCAGACCTTTATGGCGGTTCATGTTTTTCTCAAAACGGGCTTTTAATGTGTTGAGAAGTTCTTCACGTTGTTCTGGTAACAAATCCCTTTTATTGCTGTTAATGTTGTTCATACTTTTAGGTTGTCTCAGTGGAATAGGTGTGTCAAGCGTATAATGACGTTCATTAAATTCTGCTTTTGTTCTGATTTAGGTAAGTGTTGAGTTTCTCTGCTGTCTGTTTAAAGCCTTCGTTTGTTTTGTGATGTTTCTCTACCATTTCAAACAACTCTTTGGTTTCATACAGCTTGTACCAATTTAGAAGCGTCTTATCGCCTTGGTTTTTAAATTTTATAATGGCAATAAAATTCGGCTCAAAATGCTCATGCATAATTTTTTTATGCCTGACAACTTCCCTGAAAATCGTTCTGTTAGGATAATCTTTTCCATCTGGCCCTGCATAGTGAAAATCCATTCACCGCTGGTTTCGGCTTCCATTTTTGTAATGGTATTGGTAAAACCGTTTGGTCCCCACCAATGTTTGATGTGTTTGGGTTTTGTCCATGCTTCCCAAACCAATTCTACCGGGGCATCCAGTAAAAGGGATGTTCTTTGTTCTCTGCCTGATGTGTCACTGTTTTCGTTTTGCATAATGTGTTGTCTTTGTCCGTTTGTCAATGTTTAGATTGACACGCCCATTGGTTATACCTTGTCACGCCAGCCTTGCTTCCAACTTTTCTATTGTGCAAAACGTTTCATTTAATCATCTAATCCCTTTCCATTGAGAATTTGCTGCATATATTTCTCAACCCTTGACTCCCGGGTTTTGGATTGTTTAGGTGCAGAAAAATGAAGAAGGTACGCTCTTTGCCGTCCAGGTGTCAACGCATCAAAAGCAGTTTTCAAGGCGGGGATTTCGTCTAACTTCTTTTGAAATTCTTCAGCAATTGCAAATTCTGTAGCCTTTTTTAAACTCACTTTCAAACCGGCTTTTTCTACTTCAATGGCTTCGTAGATATAGGCTTTCAGGATGGCTTCCATTTTAACTATTTCCTGAACGGAGGTAAATCGGATCTGCCGCGCCGCCTGCACATTCTCCGTTTGTTGGAGTAGAATACGATTGGCATCATTTAACAAGACTCCTTTCATAAACAAAAAGGCACAGTATTCTTTAAATGTATGTATTAATACTATGTTGCTTTCCTGAAAGGTATAACAAGGACAACCCCACTTCAATTCTTCGGTCAGCCCACAGTCAAGAATGATCATTCTCAATCTCTTGATTTCGTCCTGCCACTTTTTTTCTTTGGTAAAATAAAAATCAACCTTAGGGTTCATGCTATTCATTTTATTGATTGACCGAAATGATTTTTCTATCCTCAGATCTGAAATACCAGGATACCACCGTGATGATCAGTAATATCAACGAGGGAGCCATTTCACTCATGGAATCGCCTGATGCGATATGCGAAAATACCGCTCCCGACATAGCAAAGTAAAAGCCTGCATAAGTCCATTCCTTTAGTAAAGTAAATTTAGGAATAAGCAGTGCTACAACTCCCAAAATTTTCCAAACACCTAGTATTGTTAGAAAATAGATAGGATAGCCCAAAGGAACAATTATATCAACAAATCCTTTTGTATGAAATATTTGCTGCAAGCCACTTGCCAGCATTGCTACTGCAAGCCAGATCGTAGCAATCCAATAGATGATTTTATTTCTCTTTGTCATAGTATATTATTTTAATTTGCTTACGATGTCTTGTATTCGGTTATGTGCCATGTTTATGCCTTGAGCAAAGGGCAGCTTCAGCACCTGGTCTCTGTGTGCAACTGATTCATATATTACATGCATATTGAGTTTGCTGGTGTCGTCAGTAAGTTGTTCAAATTCACATATCTCAAGCTGAACGCCAAAAGGCGTATTCTCCATTTCAAATGTTCGTGTGATTTTGCGGTTCGGGCTAAACTCATGAATTACTCCGTTGAACCCGTATTTATTTCCCTTAGGATCGGTAGTTTCAAATTGGTAACTGCCGTGCTTTTTACTTTCGAGTTTCAGCACTTTCGTTCCCATCCATTGCTCAACAATTTCCGGCTCTACATACGCTTTAAAAAGTAGTTCCAATGGCAAATCAAATTCCCTTGTAATCACTAATTCCTGTTTACCGTCTTCGGCATTGACTTTTGTTTTTTGTTCCATCTTATTCTATTTTTTGGTTTTGTATGTTTTCATTATGATTTCTAATTTATTAAACTTGTCATCCCACATTTCGCGGAATGGTTCAATAAAGTCGGCTACTTCTTTCATTTTTTTTGCATTGATGTGATAGTAAATTTCCCTGCCGTTTTGTTTTTGTTCAAGTAATTCGCACTCGGTGAGTATTTGCAAGTGTTTTGAAACTGTTGGTCTTGCTGTGTCAAAGTTTGAGGCTATTGCACCTGCTGTCATGGATTGTGAGGCTACCAACAGAAGTATAGCCCTCCTTGTCGGGTCTGCTATGGCTTGAAATACATCTCGTCTTAAATTCATCGTGTAGCTGTTTGACTACAAATATATATGTAGTTGGTTGGCTACACAAATTTTTTTTGAAGCCTTATTCTTCACTTAATTGATGAGCCTGCCCTAATCCGAAATATTGGTAGATAAATCCGTACTTGCATACCATTCAGGCATAATACTAAGACGTTTATGCAACAAAAAAGATAGACAATGCAAAAAGTAAAGCTGAATACTAGTGGAGGATATTGTGAAGGAAGCAGCTTTCAAACTGTAAAGGAACTGTGTCCAGAAAGCAAAATATTAAAAGGCTTAGCTATCAGAAGCGGATTGGAGAGAGACGGAAAATACCTTGTTATTAAAGGAGAAAAGGCAAAAAGAGCAGAAACTGAAGTAAAGAAATGGTTACATCAAATTAAGGTTCTCAAGTAGCCTTCGACACCCAGAAAATTGAATGACCCGATGGAGTATCAAGGTCGTTTACTTAAGAAGCGGTTTAAAATGGATGTTTTAAATACCAGCAAGAGTTTTTCATGGCATCATCGTACTAATAAACATGGTTATTTTTTGTTACCAGCTCCGATAGCTATCGGGGTCATTCCTCGTTGTGTCACTTCCCGAAAGCTTTCGGGATACCGCTACAAAAAAATCAGCAATGTTCATTTTGTCTGGCTTTAAAGCCCCTTTAGTGGTTGGGGTTTTTATCTCTGCCAGGGTCTCCTTCACAGGCTTGTGCGTTTGCCAAGGGACCCTGGTATTTAACGCAGGGTCTCATGCCAATGCACAAGGCTTGGCATTGAAGACCCCACGTGGACAAAAAAAAAAATTTAATGAAGTTCAGTTATTGGTTTCAATCCAAACCGACGGGCTGCTCGGCTGGGAACCAACCAAAATGCCGTTTGTCTGCAACAAGATCAACAGAAGCCTCAGTATAAGTTCCGAAAGGCGAAGGGCCTGAGAAAAAATCAACATATACTTTTCCGACCTGGCCATTTCCGAATTCTATATAACAAGTACCATTTCCTTTATAAGGTGAGGGCTGTTCACCACTCTCAAATTCTGCAATGATTGAGGCCGCAGCAACTTTTGCAGCGCCTTCAGCAAATACACCGGCCTTTGGTGTAACGACACCATTAACATCACCTATTGCCTATACATTCGGATATTGAGTTTTTAGGTTGTTTTGTCAACGGGGATCCATCCATTCATAGTCATGCCACTTTTCTCTACCACTTCCGGAACACGATGCTTTGGAATACCTAAAAACAGATCAAAAGGGATCTCAGTTCCATCGTCAGGAATGGCCACATGACGTAATGGGTCAATTATCCTTACCAGGTGTTTTGTAATGAAATGGATATTGCGTTCGGCAAATGCTGCAAGCAATGCTTTAGAAGTATTCGGGGGACGGAGGAATTGGAAGTCCGAAAGGCATAACGATACTGATCTCACAATCATTGCGTATGCCACCGTTTGACAAGATAATCATGCATCAGCAGAGAAGCCTCACCTGGTGCAGGAGGACATTTGAACGGTGCTGAATACACCCCGACAATTACCTTCCCTTTTGAAAAAGCCGGAAGCACTTCCCTCAAACGTTCTGCACCCGCAAAGGAATAAAATTCATTTCCACCTTCAGCAAGTCCGGTGTGGCATTAATATCTTAATCTGCACCCAATGCAATTACTAATACATCTGCTTTGTACCGCCATACTGCGTTGTAACAGTTTTTGCAACCGGGTCTATAGATATGACTGTATCCCGGATAAATTTTACACCTGGCTTTATGATGTTGCTGTAATAAAGTCTTACGACCTCCGATGTTTTATGACCAAACATCACATCGAACTTTGAAAAGCCGAAATAAGATGGATCGTTTTTGTCTATTAAAGTAAGGTCGAGATCGTTACCCAATTTTTCAGAAAGTATTGAGCTGAGTTCAACACCTCCAAAACCAGCACCAGGAACCACATTTAATTTCATGGTTTCAACTTGGTTTAATTTTTTATCCCAGTCCTTTTATTTTAATTCCTAACTTTTTTGAAGATCGCTATTCGACCTGGACAAATGTTGGTGTTGCTACTAACGAACAAGTATTCGTGATGTTGGGGGATTGGCATTACAAATTAACTCGGCTTGCTGATATCCGTGTTCCAATTTATGCGCTAAAACACTATTTCGTAACTCTTTTAATTTCTTCCCTCCCATTTTTGCTGCGCTTGCAAACGCATTGTACAAGGCGAAGGGCAAGCGGGAATATAACCAGCCTTTCCTTGCCGAAAAGCGGAAAATGGGATAGGAATGAGTTCATGAAAGAAAAAATCTTTACGATCGCAATGCTGCTGTTAAACAACCCTTATCAACAAAACGGGTACAATATGAAAAGGATTTTATTAGTCGTTGCTATAGCTGGTGTCTTAATCGCTTGCGGGAACGGTAGTGAAAACTCTACTGATTCAGATACCACTTTAAATATAAATAGCACCACTCCTCCTCCAAGACGAGATACAAATCCAATAGGAATAATGATGGGTGATACAAGTATAGGTATAAACGACAGTCTGAAAAAGTAGCTATACTTTTCTTGAAAATTTGGGGTTCAAATTTAACCGTCGTTATCTATAACACATCATTATTTGAGTTAATAGAAATAACCGATTTGATTTTTCTTTCTTTTGCATAGAAAGATCCAGGTAAGTGCGTTGTGCTTGGTTTGCGTCAACAGAAGGTTATCACACCGAAATGGGAATGAGTGCGGAACAAGTTAATGAATACACGTAGCTTGTCCGGGCTGAGGTTGCAGCAGGTCGGGTCAGGATACTGAATAAAATCGCTCACGCTGCCATCATCCTTTCTCCTGATGCCAGCAGGCATCAAAGGCAATACACACTTTCCATTGTCAGACATGGCACCGAGAAAGATTTTCCTACGTTTGAATTTGCACCTTGGTTGTTTCGAACTGGTAGCTGATTAACGTGTTTGCTTCTAAATGCAGAATTATTATTTGAAAAAAGCCATCCCAATAAAATTATCATTGTTTCACTACCATTCTTTTTCTAAGCCATTCTCCAAAGCTTTAAAGTATTTTATTTTATTAAAGGAATATAGAAATGGGGCTTTATGTGCACCTCCTGAAAAATGTTTTTCCTTCTTATCTAATATTCCATAACTTAAAATCTTTCGTTGAAAATTACGCCGGTCCAGCTTTTTTCCAAGGATAGTTTCATAAATAGATTGAAGATCTTTCATAGTGAATTCTTCGGGAAGAAGATTGTAACCGATTGGTTCATAGTTTAAGTGCTGTCGCAATGTCTCCAAAGCTTTTTCTATAATTTTATTATGATCAATAATGAGATCAGGAAGATTTTTTAAATCATTCCAGCTACACTCTGTCGAGATTTCATCATGCTTTGGGTGTACTTTGGCATATTCTACAAGTGCATAATATCCTACAGTTACAAACCTTTGCAGGATCCAATGATTTTCGACATCTGGGATGCCTGAGTCTTTCAACAGTTTTTTGGCATGCTTTTGCCGCGTTCTCTTTGCATTGCCAAACAGATGAAATTGTTTTAGAAAGATATCTTTCAATTGCGTTCGGTGCTGTAAAACCCGGGTAGCTGCATCTTCAACATCTTCATCTTTAAAAACAAATCCTCCCGGTAGTGCCCATTTTTTATTATGTTCTGGTTTAAGTAAAAGAACCCTCAACTGGTTTGAATGGAACCCAAAAATTACACAATCAACCGAAATTGAAGGTAAAAAAAGATCATATTCCGGCTTCAACTGTTCTATTAGCGAATACTGTTTCCTCATAATTTAAGATACAAAAATTAATTTTTTTTATTAAATAAATACCTTTAATCTTGTGTCATATTGACGCAATAATAAGAGAATGGATCTTAGAGTTTTGAAAAAATGTTAAGCAGCTATCATTGTGTCTGGTCGACCCATTGATACCAATGCAGTACAGTTGACCAAAAGTGACTCCTTACTTTTTTAATTCAACAGGAGATGTATTAGAAACAATGCCCTATAATGACGGCAATATCTTTTACATCTTTTCTATTAAAATTTTAACGATATAAAAACTTGCAATGCACAGTATTAATTCTTCTTTCTACAGGGGAAGTCCCACTTCCGCTTCAGGATTCCTTCTAATGCTAAAAAAGGATAAATTAAGCTCTCATAAAAAAATCATTTATGAGTCGTTTATTGAAGCCTTCTGAAGCAACACCTACGCAGGAGTATACAAAAATTTTGAGGCGGATGTTTATAATGCACTCGAACAACGCAGCGAGAGAGTAAGGAAATACGAAACTTTAAAAATTATCCAATAACAGGGAACTCGTCTTCACGAAGTAATCTGCCATGTCCAGGTGTGGAATTTGTCAGGTAAAAATATTAAAACACCAAGTGAGAACTATGATAAGAACGATTTTTTCTTTTTTCATCGGAACTGTGTTTTTTTTATCTCAGACGTTGGTGGCCCAACAGATTAGTGCAGAACTCTTGCAGAAACCGTGGAAAGCGCAATGGATAACGGGTCCTGGTGCGCCAATCAACAGATTCAATGCAACCTCGGACCTTACCCTTAAGGATTATGGCGTATTCAAATTCAGGAAAACGGTAGAGCTAAAAGAGAAACCGACTTCTTTTGTAGTCCATGTTTCGGCTGACAATCGTTACAAGCTCTTTATCAATGGAAAACAAGTATCGCAGGGACCTGCCAGGGGAGACTTATACTTCTGGAATTTCGAAACCATAGATATTGCCTCATACCTGAATGCGGGCAGCAACAACGTTGCCGCAGTGGTGTGGAATGATGGCCGAAATAAACCGGAAGCACAAATTACTCACTTAACCGCTTTTATTTTGCAGGGAAATAGCCCAGAGGAAGAAATACTTAATACTAATGACAGTTGGAAAACAATTAAGGACGAAAGCTATCAACCATTACCGGTAAAAGTTCCCGGATACTACGTTGCCGGCCCTGCTGAATTGGTTGACATGAACAAATACGTGAAAGGTTGGGATAAGCCAAATTATGACGATAGCAAATGGGTAAAAGCTCGTGTCATTGCGCCTGGCGTCACAAAAGAAACTGCTGTCAATTCCACCGGATGGATACTTGTGCCGTCTCCGATACCACAAATGGAAATGACCATCCAAAGATTGTCATCTACCAGGAAAACAGAAGGTGTCCAGGTTTCCGCTGGCTTTCCGGCTACAAAAGTGAAGGTTACAATACCTGCCAATTCAAAAGCATCTATATTGATGGATCAGGGGTTCTTAACAAATGCATATCCAACTTTGGTGTTCAGCGGTGGGCGAAATGCGAGTATGTCGATGGGTTATGCAGAAGGACTTTACATTGGGAAAAATGAAGACTTAAGTGGCTTTAGGGTACCAACTCTTCCTAAGGGTAATCGCAACGACGTTGAAGGCAAGATATTCATTGGAAAGGCAGACAGTGTGATATCCAACGGAACTGCCAACCAGGAATATACTCCCCTTTGGTGGAGAACCTACCGTTACATACAACTTACAGTTTACACGAAAGCTGAACCTTTAATTATTGAAGACCTTTACGGCACCTTTACCGGCTATCCATTTGTACAAAACGCAAAACTCCAAACCCAAAACTCCGAGATGGGAAAGATGCTCGACATTGGCTGGAGAACTGCAAGACTGTGTGCATTTGAAACCTACATGGATTGCCCCTACTACGAACAATTGCAATATATTGGCGATGCCAGGATACAAGCGCTGGTTTCGCTTTACAATGCCGGGGATGACAGACTTGTCCGGAATGCTCTTACACTTATGGACCACTCACGTATTGCTGAAGGTATCACGCTGAGCCGATACCCGACAGACCTGCATCAGGAGATTCCTACTTTTTCATTATGGTGGATCGCTATGCTGTACGACTACTACATGTATCGGCCCGACAGCGTTTTTATTAAAAACAAACTTCCCGGTGCAAGACAAGTTCTTTCTTTTTTTGAAAGATATCAGCAAGGCGATGGCTCTTTGAAAAACCCTCCTTACTGGGTATTCACAGACTGGGCCCAGGGAAAAGGATGGAATTTCGGAATGGCACCAAAAGGCAAAAATGGAGAGTCTGCGGTACTCGATATGCAACTTCTTTGGACTTACCAGTTGGCAAGTGAAATGGAATACAAATTAGGATTGAAAGATTTGTCACGCCTTTATACAAGCAGGGCGAAACAACTTAAACTGACCATTCAAAGAAAGTATTGGGACGCAAATAAGGGCATGTACGCAGATACGGAAAACAAGGATGCTTTCTCTCAACACACAAATTCACTAGCCATCCTTTCTGGAGTCATCAAAGGCGATAAGGCAACAACTTTGGCGAACAAGATGTTGACTGATACAACGCTGGTGCCTGCTTCCATATATTTTAAGTTTTATCTCCATCAGGCGCTGGTAAAGGCAGGCCTTGGAAATGACTATCTTAAATGGTTAGACAAATGGCGCGAAAATATGAACATGGGACTTACAACCTGGGCCGAGACATCCGACGTAAGTACTACACGTTCGGACTGCCATGCGTGGGGATCAAGCCCAAATATTGAATTCTTTCGTACAATCCTGGGGATAGAAAGTGATGCACCCGGCTTTTCTAAAGTAACGATCAAGCCTAACCTCGGCAATATCGAAGACATAAGCGGGGAAATGCCTCATCCAAATGGAAAAATAGTTGTTAACTATAAACTACAAAAAGGCACAATTCAGGCAGACATAAATCTCCCTAAGAATACTAATGGGACTTTTGTCTGGAAGGATAAAAACTACCTGTTGAAAGTAGGAAAGAACGCGTTTAAGTTGTGATGCTTTCTGCGACTCCTACCAATTCGAAAACCAATCAGACCTAAGAGTATAAACAGAAATAAAATTAGTACACATCCGAAAAGCAAGGCCCGATGCATCTGCACCGGATATTTTTGTAGTCGTCTCTTCGATTACTATGATGGGACTTGGTTCTGTTGACATTGCTGAAAAAAAGGTAAAGCAGAATGGCGCGCCGGTCTATTTATATAATTTCGGTTACAAGTCCGAGAAAAAAAATCCCTGGTACTGATTATCCAATGGGTACTCCTCATGCGATGGATATTTCTTTCAAATTCAATAATGAAGTTCCACCAAAAGACGGTTCGCAACCTAAAGAGAGCTTCTTTGGAGGTAATAGACCAGAAAGGTGTGTAGCCTCTCATAACTTTGCAGAGTTATGGGCTACTTTCGTACGCACAGGTAAACCAGCTGCGAAAGATGCACCCGAATGGCCTGCTTATAATTTGAAAGAAAGGCCAACTATGCGGATTGATACAAAAGGCGAGGTAATTAACAACAGGTTTAGCGAAGAGCTTGCAATGTGGAGATCAATAGGAAGGTTGTAATTTGATGCAAACGCACCGTTATTTTACTAAGCAAGCCTTTGATAATTATATTATTTCATAGGAAAAGTAAAAATGAAAAGGTAAAAATTAAATCTTTGGACTTGGACAGCGCAATCGACAACCGGTTTAAATAAGAAAGTGAAGGTTTATTTGTAGAAGTCGAGATTTAATCAATCTTACACTTAAAACTCATTATAAGCAAATCTTACAATACAGCTACAATTGTAGAAGAATGATATTTTCTTCGAAAAAATATTAGCCTTCATTTTATATCAATGCCTTAAGAAAACCCAGTCCGGTTGATGTACGAGACGTAGTAACTAATATAGTTTTATTTGAAAGAAAAAAACAAACTTTTACAATTGTACGCTCATTAATTTAGGTAATGACATACTTTGTGGGCGTAAATCAATGTAGAAACATTAACTTTTTCAGTAATGGCATACATTTTACACGAAATAATAAAAAAATGAAATTTCTTCATTATATAAAAAAATTAATAAAATTTTTTTGTATCTATGAAATGTCAATTAACAATGGTATATTGTGCATAACTTTGCGCTCCCCAATAAATAAAAAATGTCTTTAGGGATAATAATCAAAGCACCGGAAGGTATAGTTTTAGCAGCAGAAAGCCGGGTTACACTTTCAACCGCTACGGGTAATGGAAATGAAATGTTGCATGTAAATTTCGATAATGCTACAAAACTTTTCACTTTTAATGAACCGAATGATAATATAGGAGTTGTTACTTATGGGCAAGCTGCTATTGGTTTTAGAACAGCTCAGACATTTATACCTGAATTTGAAAATTCGTTGGAGAATAACAATGAAAAGTTAACTGTATTTGATTTTGCTAAAAAGCTAAGCAATTTTTTTTTGGAGCAATGGATTTTAGTCATGCCGCCAGTTCAAAGTTATACAGGTGTAGATATGACTTTTAACGTATCTGGATTTGATGAAAAAGAACCCTACGGTAGAGTATACAGTTTCAATATTCCAAGAATGCCTGAACCTATAGAGCAAAGTGCAGCAGTCAATGGTCAAGTTCAATTTGGCATTACCTGGGGAGGGCAGAGAGAAATAGTAGACAGATTAGTCTTAGGATACGACTCAAGACTTTTTGATATACTTATAAGTAGTGGAATTTTAAAGCATAGTGATATTGCACAACTCGCTCCATTGCTGCAAAAATTACAACTTGCCATGCCAATACAGTTTATGCCTTTGCAGGATTGTGTGAATTTGGCGGTTTTATTTATAAGAACAACCATAAATGCTCAAAGCCTTACTGTTGGCCTAAGAGGGTGTGGCGGGGATATTGATGTTGCAATAATAACGAGAGACAAACCGTTACAGTTTATAAAACAAAAAAAGATCACCATTTAAATTGCCTAATATGGAAAATGCAATAAAATTTGGAACTTTTATAGTTCCTGATACAAATACAGAGTCTTCATTTGTATCATACGTAGCACCTTCTATACTACCAGAAGAAATGCAAAAAAGAATTTCATTTGGAGAGGGTTACATTTATAATCATGAAAAAATCATGGAAAAAAATATTGAAGAACAAGATGAAGTGACACATAGTGTTTTCTTTGGTGAAAATATTAAAAGAGTGCGAAATGCTTTATTTTCTTAAATGGTAGATGTTAAAAAAATAAGAACTTGGGCCCAAGTTGTAATCAGTGCAATATTATTAATTTTTTCTATATACATTATTATTATTGAGCCTGCTGATAGCTCTAAACTTAAGTGGGCTTTTGGAATAATTGGTATTATTATCGGTTATTGGTTAAAATAATTACTTCATGGAAAATACTATCTCTTTCGGAACTTATAATGTTCCGTCTACATCAATCAATTTGTCTGCATGTTATACTGCTCCTTCAATACTACCCAAAGAGATTCAGGACAAAGTAAACTTTGCAGACGAAAGTTTACAAAAAATAGATAATTCAAAAGAGCCTTCGTCGTTGGATAATTTGTTAAAGGGGGTTTTGGGAGTACCAAAACAGTAACAGAAGAAAGAATAAAGACAAATCTTTCTTGTGTGCCAAATTTACGAGTATGCAGACTTTACTCCGGTTTAATAATAAGAAATCAAAAAAGATAAAAAAGCCGTCAAATTATTTTTTGACGGCTTTGGCTTTTTACTTGTCAGTTATTTGCTTATACGTCAACCTGAGATTTGGCCTATTTTGTAAAGTATCCCAAAACCTTTTGCCTTTCGTAAGCAGTTTTGGAACAAGAATGGTAGTCTTGCACTTACAGCCACCAATCCGTTTAAAGATGCGGTTGATCAGCGTACCTCGCTTTATGGTCCCAATTTCACAGTTAATAGTTTACGAATTATTCCGTTGCGGTCTTTTGGTTTAAACTTTACCTGGAAGTTTGGTCACTTAGAGTTTAAGAAAGACAAAGAACTGAATGACAATTCAAATGTGCCTGTAGAGTAAAAGACTTTATCTGGCGTTGTTCAATTGTTTCTGATAGTTTTCTCCTATTACATGTAGAGCAAATATTTTCTCCATTTTATTCATTGTATCTAAAAGACTTTCTGTAATATTCTTTTCAGAAGCCATCGACTCTGCTTTATTCCCCTGCAAAGCATTATAAAACTTCATTTGTTGGGTAAGATCAGTTTTTACTGATTTGCTTACCTTTTCAATGAGGTCTTTGGCATCTGTACGATAACAGGCTTCTAAAAAAGACAATGAACTCCTGTTGTGCATATTGCCTGAGCTGATTTGACCGTAAGGAAAGTTTTCCTCAGACATCATTTTGTCCGCCTTCTGCAAAAATTTTCTTGCTTCCCCTTTTCTCCCTTTTGCTGCAAGGTCAACAGCAAGTTCTGCATAGGCGTTGCGAATAAAAATTAACTGGCGGCGGTTTGGTTCATCAAAATAGACACCAGGTATATTAGCATTACCAGCGCTGAACTTATTCATCAGTTTATCAGCCATCCAATCGGTATTTATTTCGTTTCCGGCAACAGGTACAAAACGATAAGCGAGTCCATCTTTTCGTAAATAAGAACCAAATCCCAAATCACTGAACAATGAAGTGAAATAAATCGGACGTTTCCATTTGTTAGCTGCAATTACATTTAATACAGCTAAGTCATTTTTCATTAAAATGTCTTTAGGAATTTCGAAACGCACCTCATTTACTGCACTATCCTTTACGCCTATGGTCCCATTTTGTTTCACCAGGTTTTTATCAACAGGAACAGACACTTTATGTACCGGGAAGGTATTAATCATTTCATCATTTCCTGCAGCCATCATCTTGTTTTCATCATCGCTGCCTATATAATTTTTCATAAGGTCAGATAAATCAAAATATTGCTCATTTGATATGCCCGTAATTTGCCTGTAACGTACATAATCTCTTTTACGTCCCCGTACCTGGTCTTCTGTCCATATTACATCTATAGGATCACTTTGGTTTACCTTATACCTCATTTGATTGATATGCCAGTCAGTACTTAATAAACTGTAAATCATTACACGTACGTCCGGACGGATTCCTTCCACTTCCTGCGCATACCACAAAGGGTAAGTATCATTATCTCCAAAAGAGAAAAGAATGGCATTAGGTGCACAGCTTTCCAGGTAGTCTTTTGCAAGATCCCTGGCTAGTACTTTTTTACTGCGATCATGGTCATCCCACTCCTGTGCGGCCATTAAAACCGGAACTGCAAGCAGGCAAACAATGGTGGCGAGGCTTGTGCCAATATTACCATTCAGCTTCTTTGTAAACCATGCAGTAACCTGTAAAACCGCTAACCCTATCCAGATAGAAAAAGCATAAAAAGAGCCTACATACGCATAATCCCGTTCTCTTGGCTGAAAGCCGGGCTGATTGAGATATATAACAATAGCCAGGCCGGTGCAGAAGAAAAGAAGGAATACGACATTGAAATCTTTACCCTTTTTTTTATACTGGTAAATGAGACCTGTTAAACCCAGCAAAAAAGGAAGCAGGAACAGTTTGTTATGTGCCTTATTATTTTTACTGCTGTTGGGCATAAGGCTTTGATCGCCGTACAAAGTGTTGTCAATAAAAGGTATTCCTGTTATCCAGTTTCCATCTCTTACATTTCCGGGAAACAACCCTTGCACATCGTTTTGCCTTCCTGAAAAATTCCACATAAAGTAGCGGAAGTACATCCAATAGCTCTGGTAGGAGAGAAAGAATTTTAGGCTGTCAGCAAAGTCCAGATCTCTTTCATAAGTACCATCCGCGTTCTTACCAATATTCAGAAATTGAGCATAATAATCACGGTGGTTCTGTTCGTTGCTTCCATCCCAAACTCTTGGAAAGAGCATCATCTGGTTGTCATCATACACATAATGTCCATCTTTGCCATTTTCCACATACCCGTCTTTGGCCTTGATATACTTTGTGGTAGTTTCTTTATAATCTATCGGATCTGCTGTAAACTTTTGCCCGTACAGCAAAGGGTAGTCACCATATTGTTCGCGGCTTAAATACCCTGCTAAACTAAGCGGATTATCTACATTAAACATATCCACAGCAGGATCAGCATTGCTGCGGATCATAGTGGTAATGTAGGTACTGTAACCAATAAGAATAAATGTAAATGACCAGATCCCCAGGCGCAGGAAAATATAGTTTTTCTTATTTGCCAACCTTAAACCATAGACAATTAAAATAGCCAGTAAAATAAAAAAGGCAGCAAAGCCGCTAAAGAATGGAAGGCCTAAAGTGTTTACAAATAATATATCAAATGAACCGGCCCAATTAATAGTATATTGAATAATTGCCTTTTGAACAATGCCGGTGATTAAGCAACCCATAATAAAAGCTGTTAAGGCTCCTTTTTTTGTGGCTTCATATCGCTTGTAATAATAAACCATTACAATGGCAGGGATGGTTAACAGGTTTAATAAGTGCACACCAATGGAGAGCCCTATCAAAAAGAAGATGAAGATGATCCAGCGGTCTGCATTGATGCCTGTTTGTTCTTCATGGTCCACTGCATGTTCCCATTTTAATATAGACCAGAATACGATTGCTGTAAAGAATGAACTTAAAGCATACACTTCACCTTCCACAGCAGAGAACCAAAATGAATCGCTGAATGCATAAGCTAAAGCACCCACTGCGCCGGCAGCCGTAACAGCAATAACCTGGTTGTTTTCTAACACTTCAGTTCCTTGCTGTACTATTTTTTTTGCAAAGTGGGTAATGGTCCAAAAAAGGAAAAGAATAGTGAAACCACTAACCAACGCACTCATTACATTCACTGCCTTTGCCGCAGTGTGGGGATTATTACCAAAGAGGATAATGAATAAACGACCCAGCATTACAAACAGCGGAGCTCCCGGCGGGTGTGGTACTTGTAATTTGTAAGCACTGCTTACGAACTCGCCACAATCCCATAAACTTCCGCCTGCTTCTGCTGTTAAAAGATATACCGTGCAGGCAATCATACAAACTACCCATCCTGTAATATTGTTGATGCGGTTGAAATTCATTAGTGAATTGTTATAATTTTTTAGAAAATAGATTTCCTTATCCTCGTCTTGGGATTGACAGGAACTATGTATCCTTACAAGGAATTAATTAAAGAGTAGGATTATGAGGTTTGAATAACTAAGAAAGTTTTTCGGTGATATTGAAAATGCAAAAACTTTTAAAATTTATACCGCTTCTTACATCAGGCAACCGTTTTTCTATTATTTGAATAAGAATAATTTAAAAATTTTTCAGATCGAATATTTGCTGCCCAAACGCTAATAATATTGGATTTAGATGGAATGCGCTGATAAACAGGAGCATTATAATTAATACTGATCATTTCGCTATTAAACAAAACAGGTATTTCATTAACGGAAGAAATTGCAGGTGGTTCTACATCAATTTTTATCTCTATAGAAAAACTGTTTTTTACAGATATAGTATCAATCCAAAACATAATAGCATTGCTTTTAAGATTGTTATAACCGGTTCTTTCTAAAAGACTTTTCAGCCTGTCTTTTTCAATAAAAATTTGTTTCAAATTCAAAACAACTCCAGCTTTAAGCAAAGATTTATCTTTTTCTTTTAGCACTATAGCTTTAACCTTTTCATCAGGAATAGAATAAGTAAGTGTACTTAATGTATAGGTTTCTGCTTCCGTTGTCTTTACTTCCGGCTTAATTTCCTTCCTGCTTCTAAATGCTAATAGGAGAAATACTATCATTGGAACCAACAGCACGAATTTAAGCAGATGAAATCCGGAAGTTTTAGTTTTGTTCATCATAAAAATACGGTTCTTTAATGATGAAAATGTAAAATTGCTTGCAATAGATGATGGAATATTACCGGTAACTTTTAAAAGCAGGTATTGATAATTTTTTTTATCAACACCTTTTTGTATAACACCATCATCAGCAATAAATTCAAGGTTCTCTCTCACCGCTTTTCTAATGAGCCACACAAAAGGATTAAACCAGTTTACAATGCAAATGATTTCAGTAACCAGTACATCTAAAGTATGTTTCTGTTCTGCATGCACCTGTTCGTGGTCAATGATTTTCTGCAGTTCATCCTTGCTATAATTATCTTTATTAATAAAAATGCTGTTGAGAAAAGAAAATGGGAGAATGGGTTCGGAAAGGTGATAAATTTTTACTTCACCATCAACCATAAGCGTTGCCTTTAATTTGATTTTTCTTATTGATAAAAGTTGTATTGATAAACGCAGGAACAGGATAGAGAATACAACAAGATAGACTATCGAAAGTATTAGCAAATAATTTAAATCACCTAAGTTATTATTGTAATTTGCAATTAGTGGATGAGCAGCTATTGAAGGTATTTGATTGATGAAAGAAATTGTACTCTGTTGTTGTGCCTCTGCAAATACATCAACATCTATATACGGAACCATAAAAGAAAGAACGGAAAAAATCGACAGGAAATAACGGTTCCATGTATAATAAGTCATTCGCTTAAGCAGTAAAGAATAGAAGAGAAAAACTATTGCCTGGCAAATTGAGGCTTTCAGCAGATATTCAAAATATACAGCCATGATCATTTATTTATTTTTTTCAATAAGATCGATAATTTCTTTCAGTTCTTTTGGCTTCAGTTTGTTTTGTGCGACAAAAAAATTAACCATGTCTTTATAAGAATTATTAAAGTAATTCTGCACAAAACCCTGCATAAACTGCTGCTTATATTCTTCCGCTGATACAACAGGTTTATACAAGTACGTATTACCTAATAACCTGCTGTATACATATCCTTTCTTTTCAAGATTTTTTATGGTAGATGCCAATGTGGTATAAGGTGGCTTGGGATCGGGCATCTCGTCAAGGAAAGCTTTTATATTGCCTTCCTGTAAATTCCAAATCACTTGCATAAGGTCTTCTTCCTGCCGGGTCAATTTATCCAATTTACGATGTTTTCGTAAAACTACGATTTATTCGTAAATAACCAAATTTTTTTTCTTCTTTTTTTCTTCAACTCTTAATTCTGCTTTACCAAGCATAAAAACAGACTTAGACCCCTGCCTTCAAATCAATTAAAAATAATAGACATGTTTTGCATCCGTTCTTGTTGCTGTAAGTCTATATGCCATTACTGAAATTAAAATAGCATTACCTTTTATTGGTTCAATATTCATGGCTTAGCATTAATGCTGATAGTTTCGGTAGAATTAATATTAGTCTATTTTTCTTTAAGCAGAACAAATAAGCAGCTTAGTGAAAAATTAATTAAAGCAACTAAATCAATTGCTGCATGCTTAGATTTTATACAAATACAGTTATTATGATAAAAAGATAAAATCATAATATTGCTCAATAAAAACAGATGAAAGAGCAACTAATTGATCAGAGAAAAAAACTGCTTACTTCAATAGAAAAACTATTAGAAGGTCCTATGATTTTTTTAGGCTTTGTATGGCTGATTCTATTGATGATTGAATTAATATGGGGATTGAATAAACCGATGGAATATGCAAGCCTTACTATCTGGGTTATTTTTATTGTTGATTTTCTTATCAAGTTTATTTTAGCCCCTGGTAAGGTTAGTTTTCTAAAAAAGAACTGGCTAACTGCTATATCTCTTCTTATCCCGGCTTTAAGAGTCTTCCGGATATTTAGATTTGTTCGTTTGTTAAGGGGTTTAAGAGGCATCAGGCTTGTACGAATTGTTTCTTCCCTTAACAGGAGTATGAAAAGTTTACGTGCAACAATGAAAAGGAGAGCTTTTGGATATGTTTTAATGTTTACTTTAATTGTCACGTTTGCTGGTGCAGCCGGTATGTATGCGCTTGAAAATCCAAATCCAGGTTTTAATAGTTATGGTATGGCCTTATGGTGGACAGCAATGAGGGTTATAACAGCAGGTAATGAATTTAATCCTTCCACCCCCGAAGGCAGAGGGCTTGCATTCTTAATAGCAATATTTGGCTACACTATTTTTGGTTATGTTACCGCCACCTTTGCAACATTCTTTATCGGTCGCGATGCAGAAGAGAAGGATGCCCCGGTAGCAGGTGCAAAAGACATAGAAGAACTAAAAAGAGAAATAATTACCCTTACAAAATCAATTGATGAACTAAAAATAAAGACTATTTAAACACTCGTTTATGCACCTGCCTTGTCTCTCTCCTTAATATAAACTTCCTGAACTAATATCATTATAATTACCATCAGCGGCGTAGCCAATACAAGTCCCCAGCCGCCTGTTAAAGGACTAATCAGCAATTGAGCCATAATAATAAGTGCAGGCGGAATATTAATAAGTTTCTTTTGAACCATAGGCGTAATGAAATTGCTTTCGGCAACCTGGATTGCTATATACACACCTGCAACTATAGCAGCGGTAGTCGGCCCTTGCATTAAAGCAACCAATACCGCAGGTATCATGGCTATCAAAGGTCCAAAATTGGGGATGAAGTTCAGTATACCTGCAATAATTGCCAATACCAGCCACATAGGCATACCAAGTATAGCTAATCCGGCAGCAGTTAATACAAACACAACAAACATGGAGAAGATTTTCCCTTTCAGCCACTTCTTTAAATTCTCTCCCAATTTACTTAAAACATCTTCACCTTTTTTCTGCCCTTTCTTCGGTATCAGCTCAACAATACCCTTCTTATAAATAAGGGGCGAAACCGTAAAAAATATCCCAAGGAATAAAACGACATAAATATCACCAAACACTCCAAAAGTAGTTTTAAAAAATGAACTAACTACACCTTGCGCTTTTTTCATCGCCTGAGGGGAAGATGCTTTTTCAACTATCTTTTGACCCATAGGGTTCTGACTTAACTGCGCTTTTGCATTTTCTACAGTTTTAGGAAGTGTATCACTTAACTGAGTTATCTGGTTTTGAACTTTAGCCCCAATTAACCAAAATAAGCCTATTACAAGTAATAAGGTACCGATAACAGAAATGGCTAAACATATACCTTCCTTCCACTTTGTTTTCCTGCAGATTAAACCGCTTAATCCTCTGAAAAATACTGCTATCAGAGTGCCGGCCAATATTAACAGAAAAACGTTGAATGTTGCTTTCATCAACAAAAGCAGTACAATTATCAAAGCATAAATGCCGCCTTTAATCCAAACCTTCTTTTGGTAGCTTATTTCCTGATTATTACTATACGAATTTTCCATAATAGTGCTATTTATAATGTTTCTAAATATTTATCTGTTTGTTCTGATTTTACATCTTTAGATTTCATTTCCAAAAAGGTTTTATAAGTTTCTTCTTTATCTATAAACTCTAGCTGTTTGAGCATGTGGCAAAGTGCATTTTGTACCATCCTGTCTTTTTTTCCATAATCCCATATAGGTAATACAGCACAATCAAAAAGTTCATCAAATGATATTTGTTTTGTAACAATTCTTGTATTCCCCTTATCATCTTTTATTTCCTCAGCAACAGGGTGCTGCATAATGCGTGCAAATAAATCTGTTAAAGCATTTATACATAAAACCGCAGTACCAGGGTCGTTAATTCCCGGGCTTAATGCTTTTACGGCGACTTCTGTCAAATGTAAAAAACCGTAATAAACATTCTTATCAATTTCCTGCCCGTTGTAAAAGTCAATATCTAACAACATCTTTTTCAGGTGCTGGTTATCAATTTGTCCCAGAATGTTTAATAAGGGTGTACCTTTTAAAACGTATGTCCCTTTAGGATGTAAAAATTCTATAGTGATATTTTGTGCCTGGGCGAGTTTCAGCAATCGTTTTTCATCAAAGCCCTGGTAATATCCGCTTTCAGGAGAAAGGATTTCGTGTCCTTTAAGATTATCCCCGGCTGTATACGCGGATGAATTGTTATCAGTGAGCTTTTTTAAAGTTCTGACTGCCCTTTTATGTATACGTTGGATAAGCTGTTCGTACCGGAATGATTGAGTAATATAATGCAGAAAATACACAAAAAGGAATATATCGAACACAGTAAGAACTAAAAGTAAGTAAACACTTAGTGAAGGAACATTTGTATCACTCTCTGTTTCACTAATATTTGTAAGCAGGAACAACGCAAAAACAATTGCTCCTATATAAAAACCCAAAACTACTTTTTGCACCCTGTCTCCGATAATATTACCAAGCATACGGTTGCTCATTTGAGAGGCAACCTGGCTCATTACAATCATAACCATCGAGAAACTAAATACAGTGAGCGATATAATGCCGGCAGCAACCGTAGCAACAATAGTTCTTGCAGTTGATGGATCTTTAAGAGTAAGCCACTTAAATTTCCTGTTTAGTTCTAATCCTAATCCTGCTACATCCATCTCAAGCGCCGCGATGGCAATCAATAAAAATCCAACCGCCATAATAGCAGGCAGAAAAGCAATGCTGTGCACAAGCTTGTTATAAAACTTTCGGAGCCATTTAAATATTACATCCATTATCTCTCCTGGTTAAGTTTTAGATAAAGAGGAATTCTTATCCTTTTCGCTTGCGCTGGCCTCATTGTTTTTAAGTTCCCGTTCAAGAAAATAGTTTAAAGCGGTTCGCAATACAGCAATTGCAGCGAGCTTGCCTATGTCGTCCCACGTAGGTGCGATGGCTGTTGCTAATATGTCGGCTGCTAATAATAATTCAAGAGCTACAGTTAACGAACTCCCAAACTGTATTCTTACATTTTGATTTTCTTTTTCAATATGTGGTTTTGCTAAATTTATTATATACTGATATAGAAATCGGAGCAAAGCAATACCAATAACAACTGCTGCCAGTATTTCAACAAAACTGCTTAAATGCTTAGTAATGACCTCAGCCCAATCTTTCATAATTGCAAAAGTTATAGTTCAGTTTTTATGCCACCATTTTACGACATTCTTCGGCACATTCTTTACATTCCTTTGCACATTCCTGGCAATGTTCTGTTTCATGGTTGCCACATTCTTCCCCACATGCTTCACAGATGTCTGCGCAGATACGGCAGATGTCTTTCGCTTTGTCGCTGCCTAAACTCATTAATTGTGCTGCTGCATAGCATATAGCGGCGCATTCCATGTCTAACTGAATGCACCTTGCCATCATTTTAATGTCTTCTTCCTGCGTACATGATGAAGCACAGTGATTGCATACTGCAGCACATTTTAAACATGCATTTATGCACGTCTTGTAAGTGTGATAACCTGTCATAATTTTAATTTTTATCGTTAAAAATGAATGTTACATTTTCATTAAGCCCCTTATATACTAAGATAACATAACAAGCTTATTAGCGGTTCCGCATGCTTATTTGCTTATAGTTCTAAATTTCCTTTTATCATTCGAAACAGGTTTGCTTATACTCTCAACGCTGTCTTTCAATTCGATATTGGAGGACATAATGGAATCATTCTGCAAAAGCAACTCCCTGTTTTCATTCTTATAATACTGAATTTTTATAAAAAGAAATCCAATAACGAAGAGTAAAACGAAAACAATTGAAACAATTACGAATACCTTTGACCGCCCTTTCATTTAAACATGATTAATACCTATGCAATTTGCTATCCCTACCTTAGAAACGGATAAAAAAAGCATTAGAATGTGGTTAGAATTTCATTGTTAACGACCCTTTGCCACCGGAACGAATGGTAAACAGGGCGGGCTGTGCTAATTTTGAAGAAGTTTTTATCTTATTACCGTGAAGCTTAAAATAATTATAGAAGCAAAGCGATAGTCATTCAACACATTTTGATGAAACAAATTTTCAAATGGTAATGCGCTACTTCACCAGGGTTATAAGTATTTTTTCAATTATTGCTACGGCTTTACCTTTTATTCAATCCCCGCTCTGGCTGATCCGCATTTTTGATTTCCCAAGACTCCAGATTGCTGTTGTATGTCTTATATCTATCATTTTATGTTTGATTTATATAAAGCAGAAAAAGGTGTACCAAACATTACTGTTGAGCTTGCTTGCAATTGCTTTTAGTTATCAGGCAAGTAAAATTATTGTTTATACACCTTTGTATCCATTACAGGCTAAGAATACCAATTACGTAAAAGCCAGTGACAGCTTTTCGCTTATGATTGCAAATATCCTTATGACTAATCAGAAAACGGAAGCCTTTAAAAAGCAGGTGTATAAGTACAACCCCGATATATTAGTTATTACAGAACCAAACGCCAGATGGGAATTAAAACTAAGAGAGCTAGATAATACATATCCATATTCTATAAAATATCCCTTAGAAAATACTTATGGAATGATCCTTTATTCTAAACTTCCTTTAAAAAATAAGAAGATAAACTTTTCCGTAGACAAGGATGTTCCTTCTTTTTACGCATCTGTACGCTTACCCTCGGGAAATAGTTTTGACCTCTACTCTATTCATCCCAAGCCTCCCAGGCCGGGTATAAACAGTTATAATGGGATGCTGAAGTATTGATTGCAGGTAAGAAAATCAGAGAACGTAACAGACCTGCGTTAGTTGCGGGAGACTTAAATGATGTTGGCTGGTCTCGTACTACAACACGTTTCCAGGAATATAGCCGGTTGGGTGATCCCAGGCAGGGCAGGGGTTTATTTAGTACATGTAATGCTCAAATTCCTTTATTTCGATACCCCCTCGATCATATCTTTTATTCTGAAAGTTTCGGATTAATAAAAATAGAGAAATTAGATAATGCTGGTTCCGACCATTTCCCTATGTATATAAAACTCAGTTTTGAACCCTCCGCTGATAAAATAAAAAAATTGCCGGAATTAAATAAAGAAGATAAAAAAATTTATAGTACATGACAAAAGTTGTGAATAAAGTTGCAGGCAGGTAACAATTAATCCACAAGTGAATAAAAAAAGCCTTAGCAGTTTTTTCTTTAGAAGAAAATTACCACATCTGCTTCTAATGGAA
>JAABUN010001724.1_pt1 | contig 45101 bp, 43 predicted proteins | sample 5559311 | NCBI WGS metagenome assembly JAABUN01 (sample SAMN10711877, study PRJNA513370) | rock metagenome | isolation source: Antarctica rocks | place: Antarctica: Victoria Land, Siegfried Peak sud
GATGTCCTGCGTCGGGCCGCAGACCTTCAACATCGCCAACCCGGCCTGGTGCCGGTCCAGCTCGACCCACATCCTGGTCTCCTGCGCCACCTGCGCTGCTTCCTGCTGCGCGGTGGCGGTCTGGACCCGCAACACCGCCCGACGCACCCGGGCCTTGAACGTCTGGATCGTCGGCCCCTCCCACGGCCCCGCACCCGCCCCGGCCAGGGCCGCGTCCTCCACCTCCCGCACCGCCTCAGCGGACAGGTTCAGGGTGGCATCGATCAGGACCCTGACCCGGGCCATGTCCCACGTACCTGCGGCCAAAGCCGCCAACGTCCGCGGCAGCACCTCCACCAGCATCACCGCCTGCTCCACCATCTTCCCGGCGCAGAACCGGCTCACCCCCAACGCCGCAGCGACCTCCAAGTCTTCCAAGGACAGCACCTCAGCCGGGCCCATCCGCGCCCACGACGACTCATCACCACCACCAGCAGCGAAGGTGGGCGAGAAGGCGGCGATCTCCTCCCGCAGCTCCTGCACCAAGCCATACACCTCACGCAGCTGCACCGCCTGAGCAGCACCCACCCCCGCCGAAACCGCACGCACCACACCCACCCTGCGCGCCATCCCGTCCTCCGAAGCCATACCAACCACAGTAACCGCGACCACCGACAACGCCTCGGACCGACGGACCGAGATACGTGGATTCAGAACGAATCTCGGGCAGGCACACCAGCTGGTGGGCTGGAGCTACTGGTCCCTGGGATGCAGATCATTGACTACGACGTCTGGATCGACGACCACCACCCGCCGCAACGTATCAAGGCGACCGTCAGCTGGGACGGCGTCGCGGGCAGCACGACCCAGGATCCACCGTCTGGGACGAGGGGGACCATCCAGCCGCCTGGTTGAGGCACGGCGTCTGGCAGTGTGGCACCCATGTCTGCTGGCAGGGGAGGGCTGCACCACGTCGAGATCTGGGTGGGCGACATCCGGGCCGCCGAGCCCTCTTGGGGCTGGCTGCTGGCTGCCCTGGGCTACGAATGCTCCGAGCGGTGGCCACACGGGCAGAGCTGGTTGCTGGGCGAGACCTACATCGTGCTCGAGGCGGGCCCTGATGTCACGACCGCCCCCCACGACCGGCTGCGACCAGGGGTGAACCACATCGCGTTCTCGGCCGGTAGCAGGAGCGAGGTCGACGCACTCGTCGGGGAGGCGCCGTCGCACGGATGGACGCTGCTGTTTGCGGACCGGCATCCTTTCGCGGGTGGGCCGGACACCTACGCCGCCTACCTCGAGGACGGAGCCGGCTTCGAGGTCGAGCTCGTCGCTGACACCGTGCCGGCCATCGACGGCCCCTGCGTCGAGCCACCGAGGGCGGGCGGGTGAGTCTGTCCGCCGCGATCGGACCGGACGGCGTGCAGACGCTGGTCGAGGTGGTGGCGCGCGGGCGAGCCGTGGTGCTCTCGGGTGCAGGACTGTCGACGGAGTCGGGCATCCCCGACTACCGCGGCCCCACCGGGGTGGCACGCGGGGCGACGCCGATGACCTACCAGGAGCTGCTGGGGTCACATGAGGCGCAACGGCGCTACTGGGCCCGCAGCTTCGCCGGCTGGCCGGTTATGAGCCGGGCACAGCCCAACGACGGCCATCGGGCGGTCGCCAGGCTGCAGGGGATGGGCGTGGTGGACGCGGTGATCACCCAGAACGTCGACGGGTTGCACCACGCGGCAGGCAGCGACCCCGTGGTGGAGCTACACGGATCCTTGGCCAGTGTGGTGTGCCTGCGTTGCCGGGCGGTCAGCGACCGGACGGTGCTGCAGGAGCGTCTGACTGCCGCAAACCCCGATTTTGACGCAGCCGCGTTCGTCGGTGGAGACGGGAACACTGCTCAGGTTCGGCCGGACGGGGACCTCGACCTGGTGGCGGACATGGTTTCCCGGTTCCGGCCCGTGCCCTGCGCTACCTGCGGCGAAGGACCCCTCAAGCCGGATGTGGTGTTCTTCGGCGAGAACGTCCCGCGCGACCGCGTGGCGCGGTGCTACGAGCTGGTGGATGCCGCTCGTGCTCTGGTGGTGCTCGGTTCGTCGCTGACCGTCATGTCCGGCTACCGGTTCGTGCGGCACGCGGCCAAGCGCGGGATCGATGTCGTCATCGTCAACCAGGGCGTGACGCGGGGGGACGGCCAGGCCACCGTGAAGATCGAGCAGCCGCTGGGGGCGATCCTGCCGGAGCTGGTGTCACGTCTTGGCTGAGCGAGCGCAGGCACATGCGCCGAGGTTGCGTACGGCGTGGAGACTCCAGGTCGTGCTGGGCCTGGTGCTGCTGTTCCTGGTGGGGATCGGCATCGCCCTGGGTGGGTCGTCGGGACGCGGGATCTCGGGACCGACCTCGGTGCGCGCATCGACACCGACTGCGGTCCCGACCTCGACCTCGACCGCGGTCCCGACCTCGACTGCGGTCCAGGTACCGGCTACCACGCCCGTCGACACACCCGCGGACAGCGCGGCTGCCCTGCTGGCAGGCCTGCCGATCAAGGGCCGCGCGCCTCGTACCGGGTTCGACCGGGCGATCTTCGGCCCCGCCTGGGCAGACACCGACAGGAACGGCTGCGACACCCGCAACGACATACTCCGCCGTGACCTCAGGACCGTCATCTACAAGGAGGGCACGAACGGCTGCGTGGTGCTGACGGGCGTCCTGGACGACCCGTTCTCAGGGCGGAGCATGTCGTTCACGCGAGGGGCCGACAGCAGCGCCATCCAGATCGACCACGTGGTGGCGCTGTCGGATGCCTGGCAGAAGGGCGCTCAGCAGTGGAGTCCCGGGCGTCGGCTCGCGTTCGCCAACGACCCTGTCAACCTGCTGGCCGTGGACGGCCCGCTGAACATGGCCAAGTCCGACGGCGACGCGGCCACCTGGCTGCCGCCGGACCGTGCCTACTGGTGCCCCTTCGCCGCCCGACAGGTAGCCGTCAAGGCCAAGTACGGCGCCTGGGTCACCCAGGCCGAGCACGACGCTTTGGTGGGCATCCTCTCGACCTGCCCCGCCGAACCTGTTCCCAGCAGCGATGCCTCACCGGAGTCCGACCTCGGTGCGGCGCGGGAGCCGGCTGCTGCGTCGCCTACTTCCGGGGAACCCTCGTCCGCAGGCGCCGTTCCTGCACCTGCGGTTCCCGTACCGGCGCCTGCCGCTCCGTCGCACGCCCAGGGCGCCGGTTGTGACCCCGCGTACCCTGACGTGTGCATCCCTCCGTACTCCGCGGGCGACTTGGACTGCGGCGAGATCGAGGCACGCATGTTCCGCGTCCTCGCCCCGGATCCGCACAGGCTCGACGGTCAGGACGGCGACGGGTGGGGCTGCGAGAGCGATTGAGGTAGCAAGCGGATCACATGGAGGGACTCCGGTGCGTGCTGTTCCCGGGCCGGCACCACCTGCTGACCCGGGCCCAGGCGACCTTCCTGCACGAGCTGCTCGCGAGCCGCACCCGGGACGGCTCCGGCCACCCGGCCCGGGTCTGCCCTGGAGCGCGTGGCATCCCTAGTAGTGATCCTGGTGGTCGATGCCCGTCCCACGGACAGGTTCGCGCACGCTGGATGGCGGGAGCTGGCCCACCCCGCGAGCGTTGACGTGCTGGAACGATACGCCCTGGACGAGCACATCCGGACGGTGTGCACCGACCCTATCGTCGGCGATGAGGGGGCACTGACTCAGCGCGGGAATACGGCAGCTACCAGCGCAGCTTCGAGGGCGGCTCACCCCGCATGTGGGAGCCGGTAGGGCCGCACGTGCGCCCCGGCCGGATCGTCGACATCGGCTGTGCCAGTAGTGGACTGCTGGTGCAGGCCGGGCAGGACCCGCGCCTGACCCTGTGCCGGACCGACGGTCAGAATCCGCCGCAGGAACGCGGTGATCTGGCGGCCTTCGACGCGGGGGAGTGCGCGAGCTACGTCGGCACGCTCTCCACGCGTGGACGAACAGCCGGATCGTCCAGCACCGCTCGAGCCCGTCGCCTCGCTCGCGGACGAGCACGGTCGCCCCTTGGCGTGGCCCGCCGCGCATGTTCTCGTGGTGGCCCGCCGTCCGGCAGGCGTGCTCACCGCCTGAGACCAACATCACGGGCAGCGGGGGCCCCTTCGGGACGTCCCCCGGCCCAGTGTGCGTTAGAACTGAGGCACACCTACTGCACCGCACGAGAGGATCAGACCCGATGAGCGCCAACGAGACCCGCACGGACGACCGCGGCAACGATACGCGCCGCGACATCGAGGCCACTGCGGTCGCCAATCCTCGCCGCGTGCGCTGGAGCGAGATCCGCCAGGACTGAGCCAGGGCCACCGGGTCTGCGCGGATCCACCAGGACTGTCGGATTGTCCTGGGTTGTCAATGCGACCAATAGACTGATCTGATGAGCTCACGCTACGACCCGACGTCGTTCCCGGCCTTCGCCGTCACCGTCGACCTGGTCGTGCTGACGATCCGGGAACAGGCACCGCAGGGGCTCTGCGTCCTCCTGGTCAAGCGGGGAACGTCCCCGCACAAGGGACGGTGGGCCCTGCCCGGGGGGTTCACAGGTGCTCTGGAGGACCTCGAGGACGCTGCCTACCGAGAGCTGGACGAGGAGGCGGGCCTGCTGCGCGAGGACGTGCACCTGGAACAGCTGCGAACCTACGGGGCTCCCCGACGCGATCCGCGCATGCGCGTCGTCAGCGTCGCGTGGCTCGCCCTGGGGGACGCGCTGCCGGAACCTCGGCACGGCAGCGATGCCACCGACGCACGATGGGTCCCGGTGGACGTGGCTCTCGGGAGCTCGAAGCTGGCCTTCGACCACGCCCGCATCCTCGGCGACGGACTCGAACGGGCTCGGGCCAAGCTCGAGTACACCGACCTGGGGACGGCGTTCTGTCCACCGGTCTTCACCGTCGCCGAGCTGCGGGCCGTCTACGAGGCGGTCTGGGGCACCCGGCTCGACCCCGGCAACTTCCATCGCAAGGTCACCGGGATGGCGGGTCTGCTGGAACCGACCGGCGACAGGACCGCGGGGACCCGGGGACGCCCGGCGGCGCTGTACCGCCGTGGCGGCACCCGCACGCTCAATCCCCCGGTGATGCGTCCCTGAGTGCTGCGGCAGTCAGTCCTTGTGCTCCGGGCGCGGCAGGATGAAGACCTCACCCAGGTGGCTCCACTCGTCACGCCCCAATCGTGCAACGGGAGCCATCAGTGCGGCATCCGGAAGGCCGTCAGCAGCCAGCACCTCGGGGCGGGCCGACACGTGCACCACCCGACCGAAGACCATCACCGAGGCGTCGGGGTCTGAGCCGAAGGACCGCTCGCCCTCCAGCACGCACTCGAGCGCGACGGGGGAGTCCGCGACCCTCGGCGGGCGGACGGCGGCGGAGGGCTCGGCTCCCAGTCCTACGTGGGCGAGCTCGTCGATCTCGGGGGGAAAGCGGGCCCCGGTCTCGTTCACCTGCCGGTGCAGCGTCGCGGTGGCGACGCAGACGACGAACTGGCCGGTGGCGCGGATGTTGCGCAGACTGTCCTTGGTCCCCACCGACGTGAAGGCGATCACCGGGGGTGCTGCCGAGGCCACCGTGAAGAAGGAGTGCGGCGCCAAGTTCGCCACCCCGTCGGCCGAGAGGGTGCTGACCCAGGCGATGGGCCGCGGCACGACCGAGGCGGTCAACCACCGGTAGGCGGCCGCCGGCGCCACCGAGGCGACGTCGACCTCGACCCGGGGCCTGGTCACAAGGTCGCACCACCGTCCACGTACAGCGTCTGGCCTGTGACGAAGGAGGCCTCGTCGCTCACCAGAAAGGCGATGGCCGCTGCGATGTCCGCAGGGCGCCCGACCCGGCGAACGGGTGTCTGCGCAGCCGCAGCCTCCTGGTAGGCCTGCGGCTCCATGCCCACCCGACGAGCCGTCGCGTCCGTCATGGCGGTGACGATGAAGCCCGGGGCCACGGCGTTCACGGTGACGCCGAACGGGCCGAGCTCGATGGCCAATGTGCGGGTGAAGCCTTGCAGGCCCATCTTGGCCGCGGAGTAGTTGGCCTGACCGCGGTTGCCGAGAGCCGAGACGCTGGAGAGGTTGATGATCCGGCCCCACTTCTGCGGGACGAAGTGCGCCTGCGCCGCCTTGGAGACCAAAAAGGCCCCGCGCAGGTGCACCGCCATCACGGTGTCCCAATCGTCCTCGGTCAGTTTGAACAGCAGGTTGTCCCGGGTGACGCCCGCGTTGTTCACGGCGATGTGCAGGCCGCCGAGCTCGGAGACGGTGCGCTGCACCGCGGCGTCCACGCCGGCCGCGTCGGTGACGTCACAGCCGACACCGAGGGCGTCGCCGCCCGTTCGGGAGGTGATGCTCTCAGCAGCGGCGGTCGCCACCGACTCGTCGAGGTCGAGTACGGCGACAGCCGCGCCCGCGGCACTCAGCCGCAGGCCTGTCGCCGCTCCGATACCCCCGGCGCCGCCGGTCACCAGTGCCACCTTGCCGCTGAGGTTGGTGCCGCTGAGGTTGATGTCGCTGGGGGTGGTGCCGCTTAGGTCAGTGTCGCTGCGGTCAGTGTCTCTGCGGTCAGTCATGCCAGCGAGGTTACCGGGGCTGGGGCGTCCTCCCGGGGGCGGAGGTTCCCGGTCACTGCTGGCTCAGCCGGCGACGGCCAGGACCAGCGGCAGCACGGGGCCTGAGCCGGCCTGGCGCAGAGCCCGGCCAGCCACCGTCAGCGTCCACCGTGAATCGGAGAGGTCGTCGACCAGTAGCACCGGGGCACCATCAAGCCGTGACAGCGCACCAGTCAGCTCCGGTCCGACCGCCAGCCTGTCCCACACCCCCGCGAGCCGGTAGGCGCTGTTGCCTCCGGGGTCGCCCTGCGGACCGGGGCCCACCGGCTGGACGCTGCCGAGCAGCGGCAGCCGGCCGATCTCGCTGATTCGCCCCGCGAGGGACGCAACCAGCAGAGGGCGCCTGCGCGAGGTGATGCTCACCACACCTGCCGGTCGAGTCTGCCATCCCCACTCGGCCAGCACCTGAACGCACGCCGTGACCAACCCTTCAGGAACCGGGCCGTCCTGCGTCGAGGCCGCCAGCAGGTCGCGCAGCGTCCCGCCCCATCCGAGATCGGTCAGCCGGGCGACGGCCCGGCCGGGCTCCAGCTGCTCGGCCGGGGGGATCTTCCCTTTGACCGGGACGCTCAAGCGGTCCATGCCGGTCGGCCACAGCCGGCGCGGCTCGACCACCACGCCCGGGCGGTGCAGCACCTCGTCCGCCTGCCCACGGGCGCCCGCCGGCACCTCGGTGGGGAACCACGTACCGGCGCAGAGGTCGCAGCGGCCGCACGGCGAGGCGGTCGGGTCGTCCAGGCTGCGCTGCAGAAAGGCCATCCGGCAGTCGGGCGCTTGCAGCCGCTGGTAGCCGAGCATCGAGGCCTGTTCGTCCTGGCGTGCGACGGCGACGCGCTCGTAGCGATCGGCGTCGTACGTCCACGGCTGGCCGGTGCCGACCCAGCCGCTGCCCTCGCGGCGTACGGCTCCGTCCACCGCCAGCACCTTGAGCAACAGCTCCAGCTTGCTCCGTCGCACGTTGGCCGCGGTCTCCAGCACCGCCACCGAGAGCGGCCCGCGCGCGGCGGCGAGGGTGTCCAGGACAGCATCGGCGTCGAGCTCGCGCGGCATGGACGAGGTGGCGAACCAGTGCCAGATCGCTGCGTCCTCCGGCCCGGGCAGCAGGAGCACGTCGGCGCGTTCGACCGCCCGCCCGGCCCTGCCGACCTGCTGGTAGTAGCTGACGGGCGAGGAGGGGGAGCCCAGGTGCACCACGAAGCCGAGGTCCGGCTTGTCGAACCCCATGCCCAGCGCCGAGGTCGCCACCAGTGCCTTGACCTCGTTCGCACGCAGCAGCTGCTCGGCCTCGCGCCTCTCGGCGTCGTCCGTGCGCCCGGTGTACGCCAGCACCTGGTGCCCGGACCGGCGCAGCAGGTCAGCAGCCTGCTCGGCGGCACTGACCGTCAAGGCGTAGACGATGCCGCTTCCCGGCAGGGACCCCAGGTGGGCGTCGAGCCAGGCCAGCCGGGAGGCAGCGTCCGGCAGCGGCAGCACGCCCAGCCGCAACGACTCCCTGGCCAGCGGGCCGCGCACCGTCGTGACCGGAACCGACTCCCCGCCTGGCCCCGCGGTCAGCTGGGCTGCCACGTCCTCCACCACGCGGCTGTTCGCCGTAGCCGTGGTGGCCAGAACCGGTGTCCCGGGGGCTAGCTCCCCCAACAGGTCGCGGATGCGCCGGTAGTCGGGGCGGAAGTCGTGGCCCCAGTCCGAGATGCAGTGCGCCTCGTCCACCACCAGCAGCCCGCACGCCTGCACCAGGCCAGGCAGCACCTCATCGCGAAAGCGCGGGTTGGTCAGCCGCTCCGGGGAGATCAGCAGCACGTCGACCTCACCGCGCTGCACCTGCCCGGTGACCTCGCCCCACTCGGTGGCGTTCGCCGAGCTCACCTGGGCGGCCCTCACCCCGGCGCGCTCCGCCGCCGCGATCTGGTCGCGCATCAGCGCCAGCAGCGGTGAGACCAGCAGCGTCGGCCCCGCACCCGCCCGCCGGCGCAGGGCGGTGGCGACGAAGTACACGGCTGACTTTCCCCAGCCGGTGCGCTGCACCACCAGGGCGCGCTCACCACGTGCCACCAGGGCCTCGACCGCCTCCCACTGGCCCTCGCGGAAAGAGACGTCGCTGCGTCCGGTCAGCGCGTGCAGCACCTCGTCGGCCGCGGCACGCAGGTCGACGGGCGTGCGGAGGTCGGTGGCGGCTGCTGAATCCATGCTCCGACGCTAGCCGGTGGTCAGGACAGTGCCCGGCGACGCACCATCGCCAGCAGCCTTCAGAGCGAACACAAAGCCGCGGCAGATGTTGGCACCCTGACTCAGCTGTGATCAGGATGGGGCTGTGACCGACACCCAGACCCCGCGCCAGCTGGCCGACCGGTATGTGCACGCCCGTGCCGAGATGGATACGTCCGTGTCCAGCGCGCTCGGGTTGCGCCCGCACGACGACCGAGTGCCCGACCTCTCGCCCGAGCACCAGCAAGCCGTCGATGACCTCGCCTCGGGCGTCCTGCGCCAGCTCGACGACATGGAGGCCGCTGCTGGGCCCGGGGGCCTGGAGGTGGCGGAGCGGCGGTGCGCCCGGCTGCTGCGCGAACGGCTGGGGGCCGAGCTGGCCATGTCGCAGGCGGGGGAGCCGCTGCGCAGCATCAGGAACATCTTCGGGCCGGCCCAGCAGGTCCGGCACCTCTTCACGTTGATGCCCACCTCCACCGCGCAGGACTGGGCCTGCATCGGCCGGCGGATGGCGAAGGTGCCGCGGGCCTACGACTCGCACATCGCGAGCCTGGAGCTCGGTCGGGAGCGCGGGCTCTTCAGCGCGCCACGCCAGGTCGAGACGCTGGTCGGACAGCTGGACGACTGGCTGGGCGGCGACAGCACGTGGTTCCACCAGTTCGTCGCGTCGGGGCCGCAAGACCAGCAGGCGGCCCTGAAGAAGTCGGCCGACGCTGCAGCACAGGGCGTCTCACAGCTGCGGGACTATCTATCGGGCACGTACCTGCCGGCGGCCCAGGGCACCCCGGACGCAGTCGGGGCAGATCGCTACCGGTTGGGTGCGCGCAGCATGACCGGCGCTGACTTGGACCTGGAGGAGGCCTACGCGTGGGGGTGGCAGGAGTACCTGCGGCTGGCCGAGCAGATGCGCGCCGCTGCGGACGAGGTGCTGCCCGGGGCGACGCCGCTGCAGGCGATGGCGCACCTGGACGAGCACGGGGAGGCGGTCGAGGGGGTGGAGCAGGTGCGCGAGTGGCTGCAGCAGATGATGGACACCGCGATCACAGACCTGGACGGCACGCACTTCGACATCGCCGCCCCGGTCCGCACCGTGGAGGCCCGCATCGCCCCGCCCGGCAGCGCCGCAGCGCCGTACTACACGCGCCCCTCGGTGGACTTCTCCCGCCCCGGCCGCACCTGGCTGCCGACCCTGGGCCGCACCCGCTTCCCGGTCTGGGACCTGATCAGTACCTGGTACCACGAGGGTGTCCCCGGCCACCACCTGCAGCTGGCGCAGTGGGCGCACGTGGCCCCGCAGCTCTCGCTCTACCAGACCTCGCTGGGGTCCTCGAGCGGTGCGACCGAAGGCTGGGCGCTGTACGCCGAGCGACTGATGGACGAGCTCGGCTACCTGGATGCGCCGGCCAGGATGGGCTACCTGGACGCCCAGATGATGCGCGCCGTGCGGGTGGTCATCGACATCGGCATGCACCTGGAGCTGCGGATCCCGGACGACTCGCCGGTCGAGCCTGGCTGCAGATGGACCCCCGAGCGGGCGCGCGCCTTCTTCGGTGCCCACTCGGGCAGGTCCGCGGACTTCCTCGACAGCGAGATCGTGCGATACCTGGGCTGGCCCGGTCAGGCCATCAGCTACAAGCTCGGGGAACGGGCCTGGTTGGCGGGCCGGCAGGCGGCACGGGCGGCCCACGAGGCGCGCGGCGAGACGTTCGACCTCAAGGCGTGGCACATGGCTGCGCTGTCGATGGGAGCGTTGGGCCTGGACGACCTGACGGACGAGCTGGCTGCCCTGTGAGGGGGCCGGCTGCCTACATGCGCGCGTAGCGGGCCCGGGCGAACAGGTACAGCCCGAACGCCGCGAACCCCAGACCGGTCGCCAGCACCAGGAAGGGCCCATAGGGCTGCTCGCCGATGGTCTGGATCGCGCCGTCCAGGCCGGTCGCCTCCCCGGCCTGCTGGGTGGCTGCGGCGTAGACGAAGAGGCCACCGACGACGGCGGTCGCAGCGCCCTTGGCGATGTAGCCCACCGTGCCCAGCCAGTACACGGCCTTGGTCACCTCGCGCTTGCTGCTGGTGCGCTCGAGGTCCTGGAGGAACTTGTGACGGGCGCCCTTGACCACCAGGTACGCGCCGACCCCGATGATGACCAGGCCGGCCAGGCCGACCAGCAGGCGCCCGAAGCCGGTGTCGATGAGGGACGCGGTGATGTCCCGGCTCTTCCCGGCCTGGGAGGACTGGCCGCCCTGGGCGAACCGGAAGGCGGTGAACGCCAGCCCGAGGTAGAGCACCGCCTTGGCTGCGGCCTTGAACCGGGCGCTCTTGTCGTCCTTCGAGGCATAGCCGCCGGGGCCGACGCCGGAGACTGCGTTGACCCCCTGCCAGAGCCCGAGCCCGGCCAGTGCGATCACCGCGATCCAGAGCATCACCTGCCCGAAGGGGTTGCTGGCCACCTCCTGCAGGGCACCGCTGTGCGAGGCTTCGTCGCCGCCGCCGGGGCTGCCCATGGCCAGCCGGACGGCGATGATGCCGATCAGCAGGTGCAGCACGCCGTCGACGGCGAATCCCGCCCGGGCCAGGCGCTCCAGCCACTCGTTGTCGCCGGCTTCCTGCGCCGCCTGCTTGACCTGGTCGCCAGCACTCATGGTCGCCGTCTCCTTGCTGCCCGTCGGGCGGATGCACGTCAGCACGCCGCCTCGGGGGACATGATGGGCCACAGCGCCCTCGTCGGCACCTACGGGCCCTGCGGCAGGTCCTGGAACGGCGGGCTGCCTGCCACCAGGGCGCGCAACCGCTCGCCGTGCACGACACGGACGCTGATGCCCGTAGCGGCCAGCGCCCGCCCCAGCTCCACGACGCTGACCGGGGTCGAGCAGCCGATGACCACCGCGTTCGCGTAACGTCGGCCACGCAGCATCGCGGTCTCCGCGATCACGGCCGTGTGCTCGAAGACCGCTGCCACTGTCGCGATCTCGCGCCGCAGGATCTGCAGCGGTGGCCGGTCGGCCACGTTCGCGAGGTAGATCCCGCTCGGACGCAGGACCCGCTTGACATCCTGGGTCAGCTCCACGGTACGCAGGTGCTCGGGCGTGAGGCTCCCGTCGAAGGCGTCCCGCACGACCGCGTCGGCGCTGGCGTCGCGCCGCCGGGCCAGCCCTTCCCGGGCGTCCACCGCCTGGATCCGCAGCCGGGGGGAACGCGGCAGGTCGAACCACAGACGGACGAGCCGCACGAGCTCTTCGTCGATCTCGAGCACGACCTGCTCCGAGCCCGGTCGCACCGTCTCCACGGCCCACGCGAGCGCACAGGCGGCACCGCCCAGGTGCAGCACGCTGAGCGGGTGCGGCGGCAGCGGCGACCGGAGCGACAGCGAGATAGCCAGATACTGCAGGTACTCGAAGTCGAGCCGGGCCGGGTCGTCGGGCCGGACGCTGGACGACGGGACGCCGTTGACGAGCACCGTCCACAGGCCGGGGTCGTCGCGGTGCGGCACCAGCTCTGCCGTGCCCGTGCTGGTGCTGTACGTAGCGGGTACGGGTGCGGTCCGCTGCCTCCGCCGGGCCATCAGGAGTGCTGGTGCTTCTCTGTGCCGGCTGACTTCTCTGTTCCGGCTGACTTCTCTGTGCCGGCTGTGGAGCTCGCTGGCAGCGCCTGGTTCTCACCGATCCAGGTGTCGATCGTGGCCCACCACCCGTAGAGCCACTCCAGCCGACCCTCCTCGCTGGTGGGCACCTCGCCCGCCGGCACGAGCCACCAGCGCGTGATGATCGTGGTGTCCATGGGCAGCGCCCTCCAGATGTCCCCGGCCGAGACCAGGTGGTCCAGCCCGCTGTGGGCCACCCACACCACATCCGCCTGCGGCGCGGCGTCCAGGGCTGCGCCGACCCCGCCCGGCCGTGGAGGCAGGACGTGCCGCATCTGCTCGGCCTTGTCGGCCTCCTCGAGCATGCCCTTCTTCCTCAGCATGAGGATGGCGCGGGCACGGCGTCGGGCGGTGAAGTTCCCGCCCTCAGGGAAGATGACGAACGCGTCGTCCTGGTCCAGCCCGGTGGCCAGCTCGCGGATGGCGTCCAGGGAGCTGGCGCCTTGGGTGCCGCCCTTGCGCCCGGGCTCGATGAACCTGTTGGGCAGCCGCCACAGCAGCACGTCGATGAGCGGGTCCCACTGCAACGTCCACTTCAGCACCACCCGCGGCTCGCGGTGGTACCAGGACAGCAGGGCGTGCATGAGCAGGAACGAGTCGCCCGGGCCCGCGTGCCGGGAGAAGACCAGCAGCGGTCGCCGCGCCAGCGACGAGGGATCTGGCCCCTCCACGCTCACCTGGACCTTGAGCACCCGTTGCACCTCGGCGTACATCAAGGCCAGCAGGGCGCGCGCGAGCCCGTAGTGGACGGCCAGGAATCGGGGACTGCGCAGCTTCCAGCCGAAGCCGGAGAGCACCCACAGCACGAACATCACCAGCAGGGCGGCGGTCTCCAGCAGCAGGTAGAGCGTGGCGAGCCAGAGCAGCCGCAGCGGACGCCACCGGCCTGGGATGAGGGGGGACAGGATCGCGGCGACCAGCAGAACCAGCGGCAACGCGGTCAGCAACGCGGCGGTGAGCAGCATGACCGCCGGCGCCAGCACGCAGCGGCGCAACCAGCGGGGCGGCAGCATCAGATCCCCTCGCCGCGGACCTCGTCCACGGCCCTGTCCACGTTCTCCGTCAGGTAGGTCCGGCTCGCCTCGTACGCCGCGTCGATCCGGCGGGGCACGTCGCTGGTGCTGCGATAGCGCAGGTTCGCCAGCGGGGTCCTGCCGTCGCCGCTGGGGAGCACGTGCACCGTGACGCCCTGCGGGATCGTGGCCAGGTCACGGGAGAACCTGTGCCTGCGGGCGATCTCGAAGGCGACTGTCGCCACCTGCCACGGGCGGGTGGGAGCGCTCAGGGGCCGCTCGATCCTGCCCACCTGCAGCACGTAGATGGTGCTCGCCCCGAGCTCCACGGCTCGGGAGACGGGTATGGAGTTGACCAGCCCGCCGTCCATGAAGTGCTCGCCGTCAAGCAGCACCGGTGGGAACAGCCCGGGCACCGCGCACGAGGCCAGCACCGCCGGTACCAGCGGGCCGGAGTCGAACCAGTGCTCGCTGGCCCGTTCGATGGAGGCGGCGCAGCATCCGAAGGGGACGGCCAGGTCCTCGAACCGCACCCCGCCCAGGTTCTGCTCCAGCAGCACCCGCAAGGCATCGGAGGTGTGCAGCGCCGTCCGGGTCCGGGCCACGGACCTGACTCTGTCCAACGGGTTCGCCTCCCAGGCGGAACCGGCGTCGCTGGCCCACCAGCGGGCGAGCTCTTCCACACTGGCCGCAGACGGGTCCTTGGCCAAGGCCGCGCCGTTGATGGCACCGACGCTGGTGCCGAGCACGACGTCCGGGATGATCCGTGCCTCGACCAGAGCCCGGGCCATGCCCACCTCGCACGCCCCGAGCACCCCGCCGCCGCCCAGCACGAACGCTGTCTGCACTGGCCTCGTTTCGCTCACACTGCCCCTCCTCCCCGACCTGTCAGTACCTGGACGACACATCGGCCGGTCAGGTACTGACAGGTCGGGGAGGAGGGCGCAGGCCGCAGTCGCGCAGCTCGAGCGCTGCCAGTGCGCGCACCACGACCGGGTCGCCCGCGCGCCAGGCACGCACCGGGTCGTCGCTGACCCGGGCGAGCTTGTGCATCGGCTGGTTCGCCATAGCACGCAGCGCGAACAGCGACAGGTCCGCGTCAGCGTCGATGAACCTCTGGGCCACGGCGGCGCGGCGCATGAAGCGCAGCCTCCCGGGCACCCACAGCGCCAAAGCCAACAGCGACGGCACGGCGACCAGTACCCACGTCAGCAGGCTGGCCAGGTCGCCCACCACCTCCACCTGTCGTGCCCCGGCCTGCGCCATGGCGGTGGCAGCACCCCCCGCCGAGGCGAGCGGGGACGACAGCTCATCTCCGATGAACGGGATCTCGCGGGCGGTCCGGGCGGCCTCCGCGAAGCTGCTGGCGGCATCCGATGCGGCGGTGTCGAGCCGGCGTCCCGGCTCGGCGAGCTTCAGGGTCGCCTCGCCGACCGCGCGCCCGACCCGCCAGGCCGCGTACACCCACAGCACCAGGAGCACGTCACCGCTTGCTTGTAGTAGCGCTCGACCAGGGGTGCGGGCGTAGAGGTAGGTCAAGGGCATCGGTGCCTCCGGGCTGCGAATCGGTCCTGCTGCGGTGTGCTCTGAGGTGCTTCCGCCACGGCGGTCGCTCGACACTAGACTCACCGCCGGGTGCCGGCCGATCGGCGGTGACCCGTGCGCTGCGACGGTCAACGGGGCTCGTCGGCGCTGGTGATCGAAGGTCGAGGAACTGCTGTGAAGGTAGGCATCCCCCGCGAGGTCAAGAACCACGAGTACCGCGTCGCCATCACCCCAGCGGGTGTGCACGAGCTGGCGCGCAGCGGGCATGACGTGCTCATCGAGACCCAGGCAGGGGCCGGGTCGTCGATCACGGACGAGGACTTCGTCTCCGCCGGTGCCCAGGTGGTAGGGACGGCGGAGCAGGTGTGGGCCGACGCCGAGCTGGTGCTGAAGGTCAAGGAGCCGATCGCCGCGGAGTACGAACGGATGCGCGAGGGGCAGACGCTGTTCACCTACCTGCACCTGGCCGCCGACAAGCCGCTCACCGAGGAGCTGGTCAAGCGCAAGGTCACCGCCATCGCCTACGAGACGGTGGAGCTGCCCGACCGCTCGTTGCCCCTGTTGGCGCCGATGAGCGAGGTGGCCGGCAGGCTCGCACCCCAGGTCGGCGCCCAGACGCTGATGCGCGCCCAGGGCGGCCGCGGCATCCTCATGGGCGGGGTCCCGGGGGTCTACGCCGCAAAGGTCGTCGTGATCGGCGCCGGTGTGGCAGGGACGCACGCTGCTGCGATCGCGCTCGGCATGCAGGCCGAGGTGCTGCTGCTGGACCGCAATATCGCCCGGCTGCGGCAGGTCGACGCGATCTACCAGGGCCACTGCCAGACGGTGGCGTCCAACGCCTACGAGGTGGAGAAGGCGATCATGGACGCCGACATGGTGATCGGCGCCGTCCTCGTCCCGGGTGCCAAGGCTCCGCGGCTGGTGACGAACGAGCAGGTGTCGCGGATGAAGCCCGGGAGCGTGCTCGTGGACATCTCCATCGACCAGGGCGGCTGCTTCGAGGACTCGCGTGCCACCACCCACGCCGACCCGACGTATCCCGTGCACGACTCGGTCTTCTACTGCGTGGCCAACATGCCGGGCGCGGTGCCGCACACCAGCACCTACGCCTTGACGAACGTGACGCTGCCGTACGCGGTGGAGCTGGCCAACAAGGGCTGGCGCCAGGCCCTGCGCGAGGACGCGCCGCTGTCGCTGGGGCTCAACACCTTCGATGGCACGGTCACCTACGCGCCGGTGGCGCAGGCGCACGGCATGTCCTCGTGCGCGCTGGCAGAGGTGCTGTCCTGACCTCTGCGCCCCACGGTGCACAGGTGCCGCAGGCACCCGGACCAGCACAGGTGCCGGCAGAGCTGGCCCGGCACCTGCGCAGCTACCTGGAGCACCTCACGGTCGAGCGCGGTCTGGCCGATAACACCCTCTCTGCCTATCGGCGCGACCTCGGCCGCTACGTCGTGCACCTGACAGAGGCAGGCGTCAGCGCGCCGGTCGAGGTGGTGCCGCAGCACGTGGCGGACTTCCTTGTGGCGGTGCGGTCCGGGGCGGACGGTCGACCCGCCCTGACCGCGACGTCGGCGGCGCGCACCGTGGTGGCCGTCCGGGGCTGGCACCGGTTCCTCGCCCGCGAGGGGGTCACCCAGCTGGACCCCGCCAGCGACGTGCGGCCCCCACAGACGCCGAAGCGGCTGCCCAAGGCGATCAGCGTGGACGAGGTGCGCCGGCTGCTGGAGGCCGCGTCGGTCGGGGACACCGCCGCCGCGCTGCGTGACCGCGCCCTGCTCGAGCTGCTCTACGCCACCGGCGCACGGATCAGCGAGGCCGTAGGCCTGGACCTGGACGACCTGCCGCCCGAGGTGAGCGAGCCCGGCACGCCCGCGCGGGCAGGCGCCGCGGCGGTGCGGCTGTTCGGCAAGGGCGGCAAGGAGCGCATCGTCCCGCTCGGCTCCTACGCGGTGCGGGCGCTGCAGTCCTGGGCGGTGCGCGGGCGACCGTCGATGGCGGCTGCGGGCAAGGGGTCCGCAGCCGTATTCCTCAACACGCGCGGGTCGCGGCTGTCCCGTCAGAGCGCCTGGGCGGTGCTGGTCCACGCCGCGGAGCGTGCTCACGTGGGCGGGCACGTCTCACCGCACACGCTGCGGCACTCCTTCGCCACCCACCTGATCGAGGGCGGGGCCGACGTCCGGGTGGTGCAGGAGCTGCTCGGGCACGCCTCGGTGACGACCACGCAGATCTACACCCTGGTGACCATCGACTCACTCCGCGAGGTCTACGCGAACGCACACCCGCGGGCTCGTTGAACGCAGCGGACGCCCCGCACCCTCCTTGATGCGATCTGCCGGGGCACACTAGGGTTCCCGGGACGACGCGAGCGCAGGCGCGTTCGAACGCAGCGCAGGCAGAGACGAGAGCATCCGTGAGCAGCACGACGTCCGACCAGGCCACGACCGGCCTCGGACCGACGGGTCGCCCGCTGCCCCAGTTCAAGGCCCCGCGGCCGCTGGCCTCACACGGGCCCGCACGCATCATCTCGATGTGCAACCAGAAGGGCGGCGTCGGCAAGACCACCTCGACCATCAGCCTGGGTGCCGCGCTGGCCGAGTACGGCCGCAAGGTGCTGCTGGTTGACTTCGACCCCCAGGGCGCCCTGTCGGTCGGGCTCGGCAGCAACCCCAACAGCCTCGAGCACACGGTCTACAACCTGCTGATGGACCGCAAGACCGACATCCACGACGTGATCCGCACCACCGACGTACCCGGTCTGCACCTGCTGCCCGCGAACATCGATCTGTCGGCCGCCGAGGTGCAGCTGGTGGGCGAGGTGGCACGGGAGATGATCCTGGGACGGGTGCTGCGGCCCGTCGTCGACGAGTACGACGTCATCCTCATCGACTGCCAGCCCTCGCTGGGGCTGCTCACGGTCAACGCCCTGACCGCCTCGCACGGCGTCCTGATCCCCCTCGAGTGTGAGTACTTCGCCATGCGCGGGGTGGCGCTGCTGATGGAGACGATCGAGAAGATCCAGGACAGGCTGAATCCCCGGCTCGAGGTGGACGGGATCCTGGCCACCATGTACGACTCACGGACCCTGCACAGCCGCGAGGTGGTCCAGCGGCTGGTCGAGGCCTTCGGCGACACCGTCTTCCACACGGTCATCGGCAGGACCGTGAAGTTCCCCGAGGCCTCAGTGGTCGCGGCGCCCATCACCACCTACGCGTCCGGGCACCCGGGTGCCGAGGCGTACCGCCAGCTGGCCCGTGAGCTCGTCGCACGCGGCCGGGCCGCCTGAGGGCCGGGCCGCACGCACCTCGTGAGCGAACCCTCCACCCCGCAGGTCCAGGTGGCCGAGCCCTCTTCTGCCCGGGCGTCCTTCCAGGTGCACCTGGAGAACTTCTCCGGCCCCTTCGACCTGCTGCTCGGGCTCATCGCCAAGCACCAGCTCGACATCACCGAGGTCGCGCTGGCCACGGTCACCGACGACTTCATCGCCCACATCCGCAGGCTGGAGGGCAGCTGGGACCTGGGTCAGGCCAGCGAGTTCCTGGTGGTCGCCGCGACGCTGCTGGACCTCAAGGCGGCTCGGCTGCTCCCTGCTGGACAGGTCGAGGACTTCGAGGACCTGCAGCTGCTGGAGGCCAGGGACCTGCTGTTTGCGCGGTTGCTGCAGTACCGCGCGTACAAGAAGGTGGCGGCGACGTTCGCCGCCCGGATGGCCGACGCGGGGCAGCGCGTCCCGCGCGTGGTGGCGCTGGACCCGCACCTGGCCGACCTGCTGCCCGAGCTGGTGCTGGCGCTGACCCCCGAGCAGCTCGCCCAGATCGCCGCCCGTGCCATGGCCCCGCGCGAGGGCCCCCCGCTGGTCGACCTGCAGCACCTGCACGCACCCACGGTGAGCGTGGCGGAGCAGGCGGACGTCCTGGTGGCGCGGCTGCGCGAGCGGGGGACCATGACGTTCCGCGACCTGGTGAGCGACGCAGGGTCGACGCCGGTCGTCGTGGCGCGGTTCCTCGCGCTGCTCGAGCTCTTCCGCGAGTCCGTGGTGGTGTTCGAGCAGGCCGCCGCGCTCGGCGAGCTGACGGTCAGCTGGTCCGGATCAGCCAGTGGTGAGGTCATCGTCGGGAACGAGTTCGAGGAGGAGGTCGCACCATGAGCAGCCCCGAGCAGGAGACCGTCGAGGAGGGCCTGGACCTGGACGTCCTGCCCGGAGGTGCCCGGGCAGCGGTGGAGGGCATCCTCATGGTCGTCGACGAGCCGGTGACCGAGCTCTCCCTCGCGGCGGCGCTGGTGCTGCCGCGGGAGCGGGTGCGGGCGCTGCTGCAGGAGCTGGCAACCGAGTACGACGAGCAGCTGCGCGGTTTCGAGCTGCGGGAGGTGGCCGGTGGCTGGCGCGTCTACAGCCGCGCGGGGCTGGCGCCGGTCGTCCAGCGCTTCGTGCAGGACGGCCAGACCTCTCGGCTGACGCAGGCGGCACTGGAGACGCTGGCGGTCATCGCCTACCGCCAACCGGTCAGCCGGGGGAGGGTCTCGGCGGTGCGCGGTGTCAACGTCGACGGTGTGGTGCGTACGCTGACCACGCGTGGGCTGATCACCGAGACCAGCACCGACCCGGCGACCGGGGCCACGCTCTACGGAACCACCACCTCGTTCCTCGAGCGGATGGGCCTCGGCAGCCTCGACGAGCTGCCCGCTCTGGCTCCCTACCTGCCGGAGGACGATGTGCTGGAAGAGCTTGCGGAGGGTACGGCGTGACGCAGGGACGATCGGCGGGTCAGGGACAGAACCGCGGCGCGGGTGGAAAGGGTGGGCCTCGGCGCACCCCTGCAGGCTCCCAGCGGGCTCAGGCCGGACGGCCCCAGGGTGGCGCCACGGCGGGTCAGGGAGTGCGACCTCCGGCACGGGGACCGCAGCCGCCGCGCTCCAACGGACCGGTGGTCGACGTGCACGACCCGCAGGGCGTGCGGCTGCAGAAGGTGCTGGCCCAGGCCGGCATCGCCTCGCGTCGTGCGAGCGAGGACCTCATCGCCGCCGGCCGGGTCACGGTCGACGGTCATATCACCACCGAGCTGGGCGTCCGCGTCGACCCCGAGACCGCAGTCATCCACGTGGACGGCATGCGGCTCCAGCTCGACACCACCAAGGTCTACCTGGCCCTGAACAAGCCCCGCGGCGTCGTCACGACCATGAGCGACCCCGAGGGGCGCCCCTGCATCGGCGACCTCGTCGGGGACCGCCTGGAGCGGCTGTTCCACGTCGGCCGGCTGGACGTGGACACCGAGGGCCTGCTGCTGGTCACCAACGACGGCGACTTCTCGCACCGGCTCCAGCACCCCTCCTACGAGGTGCCCAAGACATATCTGGCGGAGATCCCGGGGCCGGTGCCGCGGGACCTGGGCAAGCGCCTGCGCGAGGGCGTCGAGCTCGACGACGGCCTGGTCAAGGTGGACTCGTTCCGGATGCTCGACCACAAGCCCGGACGTGCGCTGGTGGAGATCATCCTGCACGAGGGGCGGCACCACATCGTGCGCCGGATGCTCGCGGAGGTGGGCCACCCGGTGCTCCAGCTGGTGCGCGTCAGGGTCGGGCCGGTGCTGCTGGGCGACCTGCTGCCCGGCAAGAACCGGCCGCTGACCCGGGACGAGCTCGGCACCTTGATGGCCGACCTCGGCCTGTAGTGGGAGGCCTGTAGTGGCTGTACGGGCCATCCGAGGTGCGATCCAGCTCGACGTGGACGAGCGCGAGCACCTGCTGGCGTCCACCAGGGAGCTGGTCACGGCTGTGCTGGAGGCGAACTCAATCACCGCAGACGACCTCGTCTCCATCCTGTTCACCGTCACGATCGACCTGCGCAGCGAGTTCCCGGCCCTGGCCGCGCGGGAGCTGGGCATGGGGGACGTCCCGCTGCTGTGCACGGTGGAGATCGACGTCCCGGGTGCGATGCCGCGCGTGGTGCGGCTGATGGCGCACGCCGAGCTGGACCGGCCGCGCAGCGACGTGCAGCACGTCTACCTTCGCGGAGCCGTCGGGCTCCGCCGGGACCTGGCCCAGTGAGCCTGGCAGCGGGCCCGGGGCTGGGTCCAGGAACGCGCCCGGCCGCGCACGTCCGTACCACCGGCACGGTCCGGATCGTGGGCACCGGACTGCTCGGGGCCAGCATCGGGCTGGGGCTGCGCGCTCTGGGTGTCGACGTGGTGCTGCACGACCCGTCCCCGACGGCCCGTGCACTGGCCCGCGACCTGGGGGCCGGTCGCCTGCCCGGCGAGGACGAGCCGGAGCCGTCGCTGGTCGTCGTCGCCGCACCTCCGGACGTGACCGCAGATGTGGTGGCCGACGAGCTGGCCGCCCATCCGCACGCGGTGGTGACGGACGTGGCCAGCGTCAAGGGCAGGCCCTTGCAGGCTCTGCTCGCGCTGGGCCCGGGGATGGGCGAGCTCCTGGTGCGGTACGTCGGCGGCCACCCGCTGGCCGGCCGCGAGCGGTCCGGAGCTGTCGCCGCCCGGCCGGACCTGTTCCGTGGCCGACCGTGGGTGCTCACCCCGACCTCCGGCACCGACCGGTGGGCCGTGGACCGGGTGCGCGACCTGGTGCTCGATCTGGGCGCCGTGCCGACCGAGATGCCGGCGCAGGCGCACGACCGCGCTGTGGCCCGGGTGTCCCACGTGCCGCAGGTGGCCGCCAGCCTGGTGGCGGCGCGATTGGTCGACGCCGAGGACGACGCCGTCTCCCTCGCCGGTCAGGGGCTGCGCGACGTGACCCGGGTGGCCGCCAGCGACACCGGACTGTGGGTGCAGATCCTCGGGGCCAACGCAGGACCGGTCGCCGACGTCCTCAGCGCCCTGCGGGAGGACCTCGACTCGGTGATCGCGGCGCTGCGATCCTTGGACCAGGACGCCGATGCACCCGGTGCGCGTGCCGCGCTGGCGCGGTCCCTGGACGCGGGGGTCCGCGGCCGGGCCCGCATCCCGGGCAAGCACGGAGCCGCGCCCACCTCGTTCGCCGTCGTCACCGTGCAGGTTCCGGACGAGCCCGGGGCGCTGGCCAAGATCCTGGCTGCCATGGGGGAGGCGGGGGTCAACCTGGAGGACCTGCGCCTGGAGCACGTCCCGGACCGCCTGGTGGGCCTGGCCGAGGTGTCGGTGCTACCAGCAGTCAAGGACCGCCTGGAACAGGTGCTCCTCGCCGGTGGCTGGACCCTGGCAGGTTGAGCCTCGACTACCCTGGGGTGCTTCCCACCCTTCGAGCCTGAGGTGTCCCATGCCTGCCCCGACGTCGCCGCCATGGCCCGCCTCCGCGCTGGTCGTCGCGATCGACGGCCCGTCCGGCTCGGGCAAGTCCAGCGTCAGCCGCTCGGTAGCCGACCGGCTGGGGCTGGAGTACCTCGACACCGGCGCCATGTACCGCGCCGTGTGCTGGTGGTGCCGGCAGCAGGGGACAGAGCTGGACGACGTGCCGGCAGTGGCGCAGGCCGCGCGCGACATCGACCTGCACATCGGCACGGACCCGGCGGGTCCTACCGTGCGCGTCGGTGGCACCGACGTGGCGCAGGCCATCAGGGACCCGCGCATCTCAGCGGCCGTGAGCGCCGTCGCCACCAACCAGCAGGTGCGTGCCGAGCTGCAGCGGCGCCAGCGCGAGATCATCGCCGCCGCCAGCGGCCAGGGACGTCCGGGCATCGTCGCGGAGGGCCGCGACATCACGACCGTGGTGGCGCCTCAGGCCGACGTCCGGGTCCTGCTGACCGCGGACGCGGACGCTCGGCTGGCCCGCCGTGCCGCCCAGGACGAGGCCGGCAGCGATGAGTCAGCTCGCCAGGCCACCCGGGACCAGGTCCTGCGACGTGACCGCGACGACGCCACGGTCTCCCAGTTCCATACAGCCGCAGACGGTGTCGTCACCGTCGACTCTTCCGGCCTGGACCTCGAGCAGACGGTCCAGGCGGTCCTGAGGCTGGTCTGGGCCAGCCCTCACGCGCAGCAGCCCACCCCTGAGACCGAGGCACACCGATGAGCGAGAAGCACCCGACCCCGGCCCCGGACGACGAGGCCTTCGTCGACCCGACCCCTGCACTGCGGGTAGGTCTGGACGAGTACGAGCTGTCTGATGAAGACCTGGCCCTGATCGAGGGCGAGGACGTCCAGCACGGCGGGACCGCGCTCGGACCGTTGCCGGTGCTCGCGGTGGTGGGACGGCCGAACGTGGGCAAGTCCACGCTGGTCAACCGCATCCTCGGCCGCCGGGAGGCCGTCGTCGAGGACGTGCCCGGCGTCACCCGGGACCGGGTCTCCTACCGGGCCGACTGGGCGGGTACGGACTTCACGCTGGTGGACACCGGTGGCTGGGAGGTCGACGTCCTGGGCCTGGACGCGAGCGTGGCCAAGCAGGCCGAGGTGGCCGTCGATCTCGCTGACGCCGTGTTGTTCGTGGTCGACGCCACGGTGGGGGCCACCGCCACGGACGAGCGGGTCGTGCAGATGCTCCGGCGCTCCGGCAAGCCGGTGGTGCTGGCGGCCAACAAGGTGGACGACGCGCGGGGCGAGCCTGATGCCGCTGCCCTGTGGAACCTCGGTCTCGGCGAGCCCTACCCGGTCTCGGCGGTGCACGGGCGGGGCTCGGGCGATCTGCTCGACGCTTGCGTGGCAGCTCTGCCCGAGCGCTCCCGGGTCGCCGTCTCCGCCGGTCCCGGCGGCCCGCGGCGGGTGGCGCTGATCGGGAAGCCGAACGTCGGCAAGTCCTCCTTGCTGAACAAGCTGGTGGGCACCGAGCGCGTGGTGGTCGACGCCACTGCGGGCACCACGCGGGACCCCGTCGACGAGATAGTCACCCTGGCCGGGCGCAGCTGGCACTTCGTCGACACCGCAGGCATCCGCCGCCGGGTGCATCAGTCGGCCGGCGCCGACTTCTACGCGTCCCTGCGCACGCACGGTGCCCTGGACATGGCCGAGGTCGCGGTGGTGCTCGTCGATGCCAGCCAGACCCTGACCGAGCAGGACACCCGGATCATCTCGATGGTCACCGAGGCAGGTCGGGCCCTGGTGATCGCCTATAACAAGTGGGATCTGATGGAGGACGAGCGCCGCCGCTACCTCGAGCGGGAGATCGAGGTGGATCTGGTGCAGGTCCAGTGGGCGCCGCGCGTCAACGTCTCGGCCCTGACCGGCCGGCACCTCGAGCGGCTCGTTCCCGCCATCGACGTCGCTCTGACGTCGTGGGACTCGCGCGTTCCCACGGGCCGGCTGAACGCGTTCTTCGGCGAGCTCGTCGCGGCGCACCCGCACCCCGTGCGCGGCGGGAAGCAGCCGCGGATCCTGTTCGCGACCCAGCCCTCCACCCGTCCGCCCCGCTTCGTGGTATTCGCTTCTGGATTCATCGAGGCCGGTTACCGGCGGTTCATCGAGCGTCGCCTCCGCGAGACGTTCGGCTTCGAGGGCTCGCCCATCGAGGTCGTGGTGCGGGTGCGTGAGAAGCGCCGCCGCTAGTCGGGTAGGGTTCTGTGCGCGTGACCGGTTCCGGCCGGAAGCGGGTTCCGGGACGTAGCGCAGCTTGGTAGCGCACTTGACTGGGGGTCAAGGGGTCGCAGGTTCAAATCCTGTCGTCCCGACGGAGCACCTAGGGCCTCGGCAGTTGCCGAGGCCCTAGCCCGTGGACCGGACGCACAACTGGCACGACGAGTGAGGACATCCATGCGAGTACCACGAAGCCGGCACGTGGCAGCTGCGCTCTTCGCAACGGTGGCCATGCTGGCCGGGTGCGGGCAGTCCGCCCCCCGCGGTGACGGCGCCGTCCCGCCCGGGCAGCTGGTCTCCTCGAAGGCCCCTGCGCCCACCCGCACGCAGGTCTCCAGCACGCAGGTCCCCAGCACGGCGGCCCCCAGCACGGAGGTCACGACAGATGAGACCCGGCCCGCGCCCAGCGAGAGCGAGCCCACGGTCGAGAATCCGCTCCCTGCACGCTCAGACCTGCCCAGCACCGACAGCGCCGAGCGCCGGTTCGTCGAGGCCGGTCGGCTGACGGGGGACATGACCCCCAAGTCCGTGGTCGCCTCCGGCCAAGGGCTCGTGGTCGCCCAGAACATGATCTACACGCACACCGTCTCGGCGTTCAGCTCCGACGGTCTGCTCCTGAGCACGATCGACGACGCCATCGTGCCCTCGGAGTTCGGCCACCCGGAGTGGACGGAGCAGGTCGAGGGTGGGCCCGTCGAGGCCGCTTTCACCCCGGACGGCTCTGAGCTGTGGGTGTCCAACTACTCCATGTACGGGCCGGGCTTCGATTCTCCCGGTGACGACGTGTGCAGCCCCGAGAGCGGTATCGACCCCAGCTTCGTCTACCGCATCGACACCTCCGCCCTGCAGATCAAGGAAGTCGTGAAGGTGGGCGCGGTGCCGAAGTATCTGGAGGTCACCCCCGACGCGGCGCACGTGCTGGTGACGAACTGGTGCACCTGGGATCTGTCCATCATCGGCACCGGCAGCGGTGCAGATGGTGCCGCCGCCGAGGTGGCCAGGGTGCCGATGGGGCGCTACCCACGCGGGATCGCCATCAGTGCGGACTCCAGCACCGCCTACGTCGCCGTCATGGGCAGCTCCGACATCGCGGTCGTGGACATCCCCGCGGCTGTCGACGGCGCGGGGGAGGACGCGGTGACCTGGTTCCGCGGGATCGGACGCAGCCCGCGTCACCTGAATCTCAGCCCGGACGGAAGATTCCTCTTCGCCACCCTGAACAAGGACGGTGAGGTCGCCAAGATCAGCACGGACACCGGTTCGGTGGTGGGCACCGTACAGACGGGGCAGCAGCCGCGCAGCGCGGCCCTGTCCGCTGACGGCACAGCGCTCTTCGTCGTCAACTACGAGTCGGACACCGTCTCACGAATTCGCACCTCGGACCTCGAGGTGCTGGAGACGGTGCCCGTCGACCACCACCCGATCGGGATCACCTACGACGCGCTGACCGAACGCATCTGGGTCGCCTCCTACGGTGGCGCCCTGACGGTCTTCGACGACGGATCTCAGGGCTGAGTCTCCGGGTCGGCCGGTCGCTGCGTCGGGTGCGCACGGAACCGGCCGTAGGCTGGGCCCGTGAGGGGAGACGGCGTGGTGCCCGCGCAGACGGCTGCATCCCAGGCTGAGCCCGTCCGGGACGACCTGATCTGGACCGTCCCCAACCTCATCAGCATGTTCCGGCTGCTCATGGTCCCGGTCTTTGCGTTCCTGATTGTCGCCGAGCACGACTACTGGGCGCTCGGTGTGCTGGCGCTGTCCGGGGTCACCGACTTCCTGGACGGCTACCTCGCCCGTCACCTTGGCCAGGTCTCCGAGCTCGGGGAGCGACTGGACCCGGCGGCCGACCGGCTCTTCATCCTCTCCACGCTCCTGGGGCTGGCCTGGCGTGATTTCATCCCCTGGTGGCTGGTGGGGGTCATCGTGGCTCGCGACGTGCTGCTCGTCGGCATGATCCCCTCTCTGAAGCGGCTGCACCTGGAGTCGCTGCCGGTGCACTTCCTGGGCAAGGCGGCCACCTTCAACCTGCTGTACGCCTTCCCGCTCATCCTGCTGGGTGAGGGCACCGGCACCCTTGCGGACGTCGCCAGGCCGCTCGGCTGGGCCTTTGCCTGGTGGGGTGTTGCCTTGTACTGGTGGGCCGGCGCGCTCTACGTGGGCCAGCTACGAGGCATGCTGCGTGCCCAGCGCGAGGGTCTGACTACGACGCGGACGTCGGCATGAGCGCCCGTCCCATGCTCGCCCGTCACGTTCCCGACGCCTCCATGACCTTGCTCAACGAGGTGATGCAGCGGCCGCTGGACCCCGGCTACGCGGCCGCGGCCACGGCGCGTCTGGCGCAGGGTGCGTCGGCCCCGCCGAGGTGGCGCCGTGCGCCGCTGACGATCGCTCTGTCGCTGCTCGCCGGCCTGCTGCTGGTGACCGGCGTGATGCAGCTGCGGCTGCCCCGCAGCCTGGACACCTCCCAGACGCTGCGCGAGCAGGTCACCGAGCGCTCCGGGGAGGTGGCGGAGCGCGAGCAGCGAATCGAGGCGGTGGGTGCAGACATCGCCGTTCTGCAGGACGCGCAGCTGCGGGGGGCGGACGCACAGCTCCTGGAGACGGCCAGCACCCTCGGCCTGCTCGCGGGGACGGGGGCCGCCACCGGCAGCGGTGTGGTGTTCACCCTCGACGACTCGCTCGCGTCCAGTGACCCGCTGGCCGGGGACCCTCGGATCGACGAGGGGATCGCGCAGGGCAGGGTGTTGGACGTGGACCTGCAGCAGGTCACGAACGGCCTGTGGGCGGCAGGGGTGGAGGCGATGGCGGTCAACGGGCACCGGCTGACCTCCACGTCGGCCATCCGCTCCGCGGGTGATGCGATTCTGGTCGACTTGCGTCCTATGGCCCCTCCCTACGTCATCGAGGCGATCGGGGACCCGCAGCGGGCGCAGGCGGACTTCGCCCGCTCCGAGGCCGGCCGCTACCTTGCCTCGCTGGAGCAGAACCACGGCATCCAGGTCAGCATCGAGGAAGCCGACAGGCTGTCGCTTGGCTCCGCCGGAAGCCTGGGCCTGCGCTACGCCGTGCCGCTCGGGGGCCCCGGAACCGATGCGGGGCCGCCAGCATCGCCCGCCGCCAGCACCCCGACGGAGGGGAACCCGTGATCGCAGCGCTCGGCCTGGTGATCGGCATCGTCTTGGGGCTCGTACTCAGCCCGACGGTGCCGCCTGAGCTGCAGCCCTACCTCCCCATCGCGGTGGTCGCGGCCCTGGACGCGGTCTTCGGTGGGCTGCGCGCCGTGCTCGACGGGATCTTCGACGACCGGGTGTTCGTCGTCTCCTTCCTGTCCAACGTGGTGGTGGCGGCGCTGATCGTGTACCTCGGTGACCAGCTGGGGGTCGGGTCGCAGCTGTCCACCGGCGTGGTCGTGGTGCTCGGGATCCGCATCTTCTCCAACGCGGCAGCCATCCGCCGCCACGTGTTCAGGGCCTGATGGCGACGGGGGCGCACCGCCCGGCGCCGAGCGGTGAAGGCGCCGGGCTTGGCGCAGGCGAGCGGGCCGGCGACGCTGCTGCTGAGCCCCGGCGGCGGCTGCTGCGCTCCATGGTCCCGCGGGGCACCCGAGGCGAGCTGCTGGGGGGCCTGCTGTGCGCCGTCCTGGGCTTCGCGTTGGTCGTCCAGGTGCGGCAGACGCAGGAGGCAGACCTCGGTTCGCTGCGGGAGTCCGACCTGGTGCAGATCCTGGACGACCTGGGTGAGCGCAACCAGCGCCTGGAGTCCGAGCAGGCCGACCTGGCACGCACCCGGGACGAGCTTCTCACCGGCAGCTCCGCCCGTGAGGCCGCTCGGGAGGCAGCCCAGAGCGAGGTGGACGCCCTCGGCATCCTGGCCGGCACCGCGCCGGCGACCGGACCCGGGATCCGCCTGACCATCACCGACCCCGACCAGGTGTTGCTGGCATCCTCCCTGCTCGACGCCGTGCAGGAGCTGCGCGACTCCGGGGCCGAGGCGATGCAGGTGGGGGACGTGCGGATCGTGGCCTCCACCGCCTTTACGAACACCGAGGACGGCATCGCGGTCGACGGCTCGCTCGTGGGGTCCCCGTACGAGTTCTTGGTCATCGGCGATCCCGCGACCCTCGAACCCGCGCTACGCATCCCTGGGGGCGTGGTTCCCAGCGTCGTCGCCCAGGGTGCCCGGGCCGGTGTCACCGAGCTGGACGAGGTCGTGGTGGACGCATTGCGGAGGCCGCAGACGCCTCAGTACGCTCGGCCCGCGGAGCCCACGGCGACGCCGTGACGACCAGGAAGGCAACGATGCCCGAGTTCGAGTACCCCCAGGACCTGCGCTACACCGCCGAGCACGAGTGGGTGCGCCCCAGCGAGTCGGACCCCTCGGTCGTCCGGGTGGGCATCACCGCCTTCGCCCAGGACGCCCTGGGTGACATCGTCTTCGTGCAGCTACCAGAGGCCGGGCGAGACATCCAGGCCGGGCAGTCCTGCGGTGAGATCGAGTCAACGAAGAGCGTCAGCGAGGTGTACGCGCCGCTCACCGGCACGGTGGTCAGCCGCAACGTCGCCCTCGACGGCAGCCCTGAGCTGGTCAACTCCGACCCGTACGGCGAGGGCTGGATGCTCGAGATCAAGGTCGCGGACACCGGTGCGACCGATTCCCTGCTCGATGTGAAGGGGTATCAGGAACTGGTGTCCTGAGCAGCTCCCGACCTGATCCACAGGCTCGTGCTCTCACCCTGATCTCGAGGGTTAGGGTGGGCAACGCCGCGTCCGTCGCACCGTCCGTACCGTCAACCGCGTGGAGGCCTCATGTCGTCGCAGGACCCGCCGGAGCGGGACCGGCACAAGCCGCCCAGCTCGGACACCACCGTGACCCTGTCGGCGATCGGTTCCGAGGTCGAGCCGGAAGAGGGTGGCCTCAGCCCGGACGAGCGGACGGCCATCGTGGCGCTCCCGGACGCGAGCTCGCTGCTGATCGTGCAGCGCGGCCCGAACTCGGGGTCCCGGTTCCTGTTGGACGCCGACCGCGTCACGGCGGGGCGGCACCCTGACAGCGAGATCTTCCTCGACGACGTCACCGTCTCGCGCAAGCACGCGGAGTTCCTGCGCGAGGGCAGTCAGTTCAGGGTGCGTGACGTGGGCAGCCTCAACGGGACCTACGTGAACCGGCAACGCGTGGACGATGCGGTGCTCGTGGCCGGCGACGAGGTGCAGATCGGCAAGTTCCGGCTGACCTTCCACCCGCATTCCGGCGAGCCGAGCGGTCAGCAACGGTGAGCGGTGCCGCACAACGGGCACCCCGCGGTCGCGCCAATCGGCTGCTCAGCATCGGCGAGGTCCTCGCCGAGCTCCAGCCGGAGTTCGAGGACCTGTCGCACTCCAAGCTGCGCTTCCTGGAGGACCGAGGACTGGTCGAACCACAGCGCACCGCGGCCGGCTACCGGAAGTTCTCCACCGCCGACGTGGAGCGGATCCGGCTGATCCTGGAGCTGCAGCGTGACAGGTTCTGGCCGCTCAAGGCCATCGGTGACTACCTCGATGCCGTCGACCGGGGTCTGGACCCGGCGCTTCCCGGCGCCGTCGCGCGCGCTCCACGCCTGGTGGATGACGACTCGGCTCCCGGCCCGGAGGTCTTCGCTCCCGGACCGCGTACCAGGCTGCGCCGGGACGAGCTGCTGGCGTCCGCCGAGATCGACGCTGCGCTGCTGGAGAACCTGGAGGCGTACGGCCTGGTCGCCGCGGGGGAGCAGGGCTTCTACGGGACGGACGACCTGGAGGTGGCCCGCACCGTTGCCGCACTGTCGGGGTTCGGCATCGAGCCGCGGCACCTGCGACCCTTCCGCACCGCTGCTGACCGTGAGGTCGGGCTGGTCGAGCAGGTGACGACGTCGTTGCGCCACCACCGTGGAGCCGGGTCACCGGCGAAGGCGGACGAGGTGGCCAGGGAGATCTCCGCTCTCTGCGTCCGGCTGCACACCACGCTGGTCCGGGCCGCGCTCGGCCGGTTGGGCTGACGCATCGCCTGTGTGCATCCTGTCTGTCCGGCAGACCCGGCAGGGGTTACGGTAAGCAGGTGCATGAGCTCGAGGTGGTCGGGGTCCGGGTCGAGATGCCGTCAAAGACGCCCATCGTCCTGCTGCGCGAGCGCGGCGGTGAGAGGTATCTGCCCATCTGGATCGGTTCGGCGGAGGCCAGTGCCATCGCCTTGGCCCAGCAGGGCGTGGTGCCGCCCAGGCCGCTGACGCACGACCTGCTCGGCGAGGTGATCAGCGCCTTGGGCCGCACCCTAGAGCAGGTCCGCATCGTGGAGGTGCGCGAGAACGTCTACTACGCCGAGCTGGGTTTTGACGGCGGGCTGACCGTGGGCGCCCGGTCCTCGGACGCTATCGCCCTGGCCCTGCGGGTCGGCTGCCCCATCCTGGGGACCGAGGCGGTGCTGGCAACAGGCAGCGTGCCGGTCCCTGACGAGGACGAGGACGAGGTGGATCGCTTCCGCAAGTTCCTTGACCAGGTCAGCGCCGAGGACTTCGAGCACCCGGCAGACCCTGACGACCCCGCAGCTACGGATAAACCCTCTAGTTGATGTTGAAGGTTGTGCTGGTAGCACGACACGCGGGTTACGAGGGGCGTCGATCGTTGACCGAGGCCCATGGTGAGGCCTAGCGTCAACGGCGAACGTCCCCGATGTAGTTCCAGCGATGTCACCGCCTCGAGCGACTGCCGCGCTCCGCTACCTCCCCGCGGGACACCTGACATGGAGGTCGGCGTGAGCGGCACCTACGACGCTCCACCCGTGCCGTCTGTTCCCGCAGGCGCACAGGGTCTGCTGTTCACCGACGATCTTCCGGTCCTCGACGAGACGATGGGGTACCGCGGCCCCACGGCGTGCAGGGCAGCAGGCATCACCTACCGCCAGTTGGACTACTGGGCACGCACCGGCCTGGTCGAGCCCGGTGTACGCAACGCGACGGGGTCGGGGACCCAGCGGTTGTACGGCTTCCGCGACATCCTGGTGCTGAAGGTGGTCAAGAGACTGCTCGACACCGGCGTCTCCCTGCAGCAGATCCGCTCCGCCGTCTCGCACCTGCGCGAGCGCGGGGTCGAGGACCTGGCTCAGATCACCCTGATGAGCGACGGGGCCAGCGTCTACGAGTGCACCTCTGCCGACGAGGTCATCGACCTTGTCCAAGGCGGTCAGGGCGTCTTCGGAATCGCCGTCGGCCGCGTGTGGCGCGAGATCGAAGGCACGTTGGCAGCCCTGCCGAGCGAGCGCGTCGACGGAACGGGCCCGAACGAGGCCGACGAGCTGGCAGCGCGGCGGGCCCGCCAGACAGGCTGATGGCGCAGCGGATCAGGAGCGGCTACCGGTCCGCACGCCGCCAGAGCGCAGCACCCGGTCGAGAAGCTGGTCGAACAACCCGGACATCTCCTGCGCTGCCCGCCCGGGCCATCGGTGCACCGGCTGACCCGCCCCCTGGGCTTGCTGCAGCGCACTGCGTTCAGGTAGCACCGGGCTGAGCACCAGCGGGCCGTACATGACGCGCAGCTCCTCCAGCCGGTAGGTGTGCTCCCTGCGCCCGGCCACGAAGCGATTGACCACGACCCCCAGCGGTTGCAGGCGGGTCGGCGTCTCTCGGCGGACGGCGTCGACGGCCTGCAGTGCCCGGCCGGCCGCGGAGATGGCGAACAACCCGGGTTCGGTCACCACCAGTGCCCGGTCGGAGGCGGCCAGCCCTGTGCGGGTGAGGCCTCCCAAATTGGGAGGGCAGTCGACCAGGGCCAGGGCGTAGGGGCCGGACGCCTTGCGCAGCCCGGTGGCCATCGCCTCGAACAGATGGCCGTCCAGCGGATGTCCGCCCGCGTCCACGCCGTCGTGCATCGCAGAGCGCGCAGTACCCGCCATCACATCCACCCGGCCGGGGGAGTCCGGGGTCCAGCCGCTGGCCCCGATGGAGGCTTCCACGGTCTTGCGCCGCGCACGGTGCAGGACGTCGGCCACGACCTTGCCCTGCCCGGCCAGCACGTCCAGGCCGACGGTGGCGTCACCCTGTGGGTCCAGGTCCACCACCAGGGTGGGTACGTCCCGCGCCAGTGCCGCGGACGCCAGGCCGAGGAGCACGGACGTCTTGCCCACCCCACCCTTGAGGCTGCACACGCTCACGACCAGCACCGGGCCACGGTAGCCGGATCATGCTGGGGTCCGTGGAAGGCCCACGGTCAGCGGCTGGGCACCCTCAGGTGCTAGCCGCACCCGCTCTCACCGCGCTGTGGCGGATGGGCGACGGCCGATGGTGTTCTGGGTGCTCGACCGGCGGCTATCAGGTCACAATGAGCAGCAGACGTCGTGTCCGAGTCGCTGAGGCAAACACGCGTCTAGTACGTTCGCTGTCGTGCTACAAACTCAGACAGGCCGCCCCTCGTGGTGGAGCCTGTTCGGGTTTCCCCTCGTAGCCGCCCTGGTCTTCGGGTTCGTGGCCGTGGGAATGGCACTGGCGACGGGGCTCCCGCTGCGCGATCCCGATGGGCTGCTGGGCCCCAGCTACGTGCGCCTGCCCCTCATCGTCGGGGGCATGATCGCTCTCGACCTCCTTCCGCGGGCCGCCATGCGGGCACGCTCCGCCCGAAGGATGCCGGTCGCCGTGGTCACCGTCTTCCGCGAGAAGTGGCCCTGGTCCCGCCTCGCGGTCGTGGCAGCCGGGCTGGCCAGCTTCTACATCACCTACGTGGCGTACCGGAACCTCAAGAGCTTCCTGCCCTTCGTGCGCAAGGACCTGGTCGACTACGAGCTGGTGGCCTCCGACCTCTGGCTCGCCGGGGGCAATCACCCGGCCGAGGTCCTGCACAACCTCCTGGGAACGGGAGTGACGGCACAGGTCCTGTCCTTCGTGTACGTCTTCTTCCTCTTCTTCGTGCCGTTCTCCTTGGCCGCTGCGCTGGTCTGGTCCGACAAGATCTCCCAAGGCGCGTGGTATGTCAGCGCCTTGTCGTTCAACTGGATCCTCGGGACGGCCAGCTACTACGCACTCCCGTCGCTGGGCCCGATCTACGTGGAGCGCTTCCGCTTCGAGGGGTTGCCAAGCACAGGGGTGTCCGGGCTTCAGCGCGCTCTGCTCCGCAACCGTGTCGAGGTCCTGTCGGACCCGCAAGCGACCCAGTCGGTCCAGGGCATTGCGGCGTTCGCGTCGCTGCACGTGTCGATCGTGTTCACGGCCGCGCTCATCGCACACCTGGTCGGGCTTCCTCGGCTGGTGCGGTGGGCGCTGTGGGTGTTCGTCGGGATGACCGCGGTGGCGACCGTGTACTTCGGTTGGCACTACCTGGTGGACGTGTTCGCCGGGCTGGCGGTCGGCGCCATCGCCGTCGGTCTGGGCTATCTCGCCGTCAGGCGCCGCCACCATGTGAGCTCCGAGCGCGTGCACGAAGGACCGGGGCGTCTGCCCGAGGGGCATGACGCACCGGCCGGCGCTGAAGCGGGCCACCGCTGAGTCGGAGTCGAACACCGCTGAGTCGAAGCCTGCCAGCCCCATCGCACTGAGGTACCGTGGCAGCTGCTGTCAACCCCGCGCGGGAGAGTCCCCGCAGAGTGTGTCGGGGCGCCGAAGGGGCAAACTCCCCGGAACCTCTCAGGCGCCAGGACCGCGCGGGACAGGAAACTCTGGAGCCTCGGTGGTGACAGAGGGGGAGGCATCGCACCGTCCGGCGCCTAGCGCCGGACGCTACGCAGGGAGTGCCTCCTATGCCCGCATCCGGGAACCCCTCATCCGCCGACCGCAGCGACGATGTCGACGCCAGCCACTCCACCCGGACGTTCGCCGATCGACACATCGGTCCTGGTGCGGGCGAGGTGGCGCACATGCTGGCCGTGCTGGGGCACGACAGCCTGGACGCCCTCACCTCTGCCGCCGTCCCAGCGGCGATCGCCTGGGGCCAGGCGCTGGAGCTACCGGCTGCCGCCAGCGAGCCCGCGGTGCTGGAACGGCTCCGAGAGCTGGCCCGCGCCAACACGGTGCGCCGCTCCATGATCGGTCTGGGGTACTACGGGACCCACACGCCAGGCGTCATCGCCCGCAACGTGCTGGAGAACCCGTCCTGGTACACCGCGTACACCCCGTACCAGCCGGAGATCTCTCAGGGCCGGCTGGAGGCGCTGCTGAACTTCCAGACCGCCGTCGCCGAGCTGGCGGGCCTCGGCACCGCCAACGCCTCCATGCTGGACGAGGCCACGGCCGCCGCCGAGGCCGGGACGCTGATGCGCCGGGCCTGCAAGGCAGGGGACGACGCGGTCCTGGTCGTCGACGAGGAGGTGCTGCCCCAGACCCTGGCAGTGGTACGCACCCGAATGGAGGCGCTCGGTCTGCGCGTGAGGGTGCACGACACCACCCAGGGACTGCCCGAGGGCGAGGTGTTCGGGGTGCTGCTGCAGTACCCCGGTGCGAGCGGCGTGCTGCGGGACCCCGCAAGCCTGATCGCCGACGCCCATGCTCGCGGCGCCCTGGTGACGATGGCTGCGGACCTGCTGGCGCTGACGCTGCTGACCTCACCGGGGGAGCTGGGGGCCGATGTCGCGGTAGGCAGCACGCAGCGGTTCGGCGTACCGATGGGGTTCGGTGGCCCGCATGCAGGTTACATGGCCGTCCGCCCGGGGCTGGAGCGCTCGCTCCCCGGGCGGTTGGTCGGGGTCTCCCAGGATGCAGACGGGGCCCCCGCCTACCGGTTGGCACTGCAGACGCGTGAGCAGCACATTCGCCGCGAGAGGGCGACCTCGAACATCTGCACCGCACAGGTGCTGCTGGCGGTGATGGCCTCGATGTACGCGGTCTACCACGGCCCCGCAGGCCTGGCCTCCATCGCCGGGAGGGTGCACTCCCACGCGGTCACGCTGGCCGGCGACCTGCGCGGCGCCGGGTTCGAGATCGTGCACGACGCATACTTCGACACCCTGTTGGTGGCTGCACCAGGCCGTTCCGAACAGTTGGTGCGGGCCGCGTACGAGGCCGGCTACCTGTTGCGGCTCGTGGACGCCGACCACTTCTGCCTGTCGGTGGACGAGACCACGACCGACCAGGACCGCGCAGCGGTGTGCGCCGCTCTGGGCGGGGCGTCGTCGGCACCTGCGGCGGCCGGGGTTCTCCCCGCAGGCCTGGTACGCACCTCGCCGTACTTGACGCACCCGGTCTTCTCGACGCACCACAGCGAGACGGCGATGCTGCGGTACCTCAAGCGGCTGGCCGACAAGGACTACGCCCTGGATCGGGGGATGATCCCGCTCGGCTCGTGCACCATGAAGCTCAACGCCACCACCGAGATGGAGCCGATCACCTGGCCAGAGTTCGCCGACCTGCACCCCTTCGCACCGCAAGCCGACACCGTCGGCTTCCGCGAGCTCATCGGCGAGCTCGAGGACTGGCTGCTGGAGATCACCGGCTACGACGCGATCTCGCTGCAGCCGAACGCCGGTTCCCAGGGAGAGCTCTCAGGCCTGCTGGCGATCCGTGCCTACCACCTCGCCCAGGGCGACGCGGCCCGCGACGTGTGCCTGATCCCGGTGTCGGCCCACGGCACCAACGCGGCGAGCGCCGTGATGGCCGGCCTGCGCGTGGTGGCCGTGGCCGCGGACGGGTTCGGCAACGTCGACACCACCGACCTCAAGGCCAAGGTGGAGCAGTACCGCGACTCGCTGGCCGCCATCATGGTCACCTACCCCTCCACGCACGGGGTCTTCGAGGAGTCCATCGCCGACCTGTGCGCTCTGGTCCACGAGGCGGGCGGCCAGGTCTACGTGGACGGCGCGAACCTGAACGCGCTGGTGGGTCTGGCCAAGCCGGGCAAGTTCGGGGCCGATGTCTCGCACCTGAACCTGCACAAGACCTTCTGCATCCCGCACGGCGGCGGCGGCCCGGGGGTCGGCCCGGTCGCCGTGCGCGAGCACCTGGCTGCATTCCTGCCCTCGGTGGACACGTTCGCGTGCGACGCACCGGTCGGGCCCGTGTCGGCAGCGCCGTACGGGTCCGCGGGCATCCTGCCGATCTCCTGGGCGTACATCGCCATGATGGGACCGCAGGGTCTGCGCCGGGCGACCCAGGTGGCGGTGCTCTCGGCCAACTACGTTGCGGCCAGGCTCGGCGAACACTTCCCGGTCCTGTACACTGGGCCGGGGGGTCTGGTTGCTCACGAGTGCATCCTCGACCTCCGCCCGCTGACGAAGGCGACCGGTGTGAGCGTGGACGACGTGGCCAAGCGGCTCATCGACTACGGCTTCCACGCGCCCACGATGTCGTTCCCCGTCGCCGGGACCCTGATGGTGGAGCCGACGGAGAGCGAGGACCTGGGCGAGATCGACAGGTTCTGCGACGCGATGATCGCCATCCGGGCGGAGATCGATCGCGTCGCCTCGGGAGAGTGGGACGCCTCCACCTCCCCGCTGCGTGGCGCGCCACACACGGCGGCCTCGCTGGTGGGGGAGTGGGAGCACCCCTACAGCCGGTCCGAGGCGGTCTACCCCGGCGGCATGGACCCGGTGGGCAAGTACTGGCCGCCGGTGCGACGCGTCGACGGCGCCTGGGGCGACCGCAACCTCATGTGCTCCTGCCCGCCGGTGTCCGAGCTCGCCGAGAACTGACGCGAGCCCGCCCCGGTCAGGCCTCGGCGACGAAGACCGGGTCGGACGAAGGGGACTGCGACCCGCCCTCCGGCTCGATCGTGACGGCCATGGCCTGGCCGGGCTCGTAGCCAGCCGTATCGGCCCAGTAGCCGCCGTTCCCGGTGGTCTCCAGCAGGACCGACGGGATGGGGTCGGCGCCCTCCTCCAGCATCCACAGCTGGTACTCCTTGCCCGGCGGGGGCGCGGCGACGTCCGTACCGAGGACGACCACCCGCTCACCCGAGATCACGAGCGTGGCATGTCCCCCGGCGAAGTCAGCGTCCAGCACCTGGCGGGTGGGGTCCGACAGAACCTGTGTCATCGCGATGTTGGCCTGCTCGACCGTGGATGCCTTCTGCCGAAAGGACAGCGCCGTGGTGCCGGCGCCCAGCGCGAGCACCAGCAGCACCGCGGCCGCCACGGTGAGCCACCGCGGGACCTGGGCACCGACCGGTGCTGGGTCGACGGTTGCCGGTGCCGTGTTCACGGGAGGCGCCTGCCGAGTGGCCCGGATCTGGGCCAGCACCGCAGCACGCATCGCCGGAGGTGCCTCGACGGCAGTGGCCGCACCCAGACGGGCAGCGGTCTCGGTGAAGGAACGCACCTCGGCGGCGGCTTCGGGGTCGTAGCTCAGCAGCTCACGGACACGAGCGCGCTCCAGGTCGTCGACCGCGTCCAGGGCATAGGCGCCTGTCAGCATGTGCAGTTCACGTTCCTCGGTCATCAGGCACTAACCCCCATTTCGTCTCTCAGCCGTATCAGTCCGTCGCGCAGTCTGGTCTTGATCGTCCCCAGCGGAACGTCCAGCAGCTCGGACACCTCACGCTGGGTGTAACCCCCGTAGTAGGCCAGCTGGACGGCCTCGCGCTGCAGGTCGGTCAGACCCCCCAGGGCGCGGCGGACCTGCTGGACCTCCATGCGGTGCTCGACCGCCTCGGCGACCTCGTCGAACTCACGCTCGATCGCGGCATGGCCGACGCGCTCCTCCCGGTTGCTGGAGGCCTGCGCCGAGCGGACCCGGTCAACGGCCCTTCTGTGGGCCATGGTCAGCACGTACCCCTTGACGCTGCCCTTGCTCGCGTCGAAGCGGGTGGCCTGGCGCCACAGCTCGACCATGACCTCTTGGGTCACCTCCTGGGACTGCGCCGGGTCGCGAAGCACGCGCAGGATGAGCCCGTAGACGGAGCCCGACAGTCGGTCGTACACACCGGCAAAGGCTTCCTCGTCCCCGAGCGCCGTGCGGGACATCAGGTCAACGAGCACCTGGTCTTCGCTGGTGGCGGGCACAGCGTCGATGTTGTCGGGATCCTTCCCCTCCGAGCCCTCGGAGCGCGGGCGCATGAAGATCACGTTCGACACTGTGCCACGTCACCTCCCACCCTGCGTGTGTCGCCCTGCGGATCAGGGCGTTCGGTCGCAGGGGGTTCGTGACGCCAGGTGCCACGGATTGGTCGGGTGCGACACGCCGGTTCAGGAGGCCAGCACCGCACTCATCTGGTGGACGGTGGACCCGGACCTCCCCCTCACCACGTGCAGCTGCGAAGGGATCCGCGCGCGCAGCTCCGGGACGTGTGAGACCAGCCCCACCGCCCTGCCGCCCTCGCGGAGCTGGTCGAGGCAGGTCATCACCTGCTCGAGGGTGTCCTCGTCCAGGGTGCCGAAGCCCTCGTCCACGAAGAGCGTGTCGATGCTGGCGCCGCCCGCCTCTGCCTGGACCACGTCGGCCAGACCAAGAGCCAGCGACAACGAGGCGACGAACGACTCGCCTCCGGACAGGCTCGCCGTGTCACGGTCCTGCCCGGTCCAGTGGTCGACCACCTTCAGGCCCAGTCCGGAACGGCCGGCCCCCTTCTTCCGCTCGTCACAGTGGACAAGCTCGTAGCGGCCCTCTGACATCGCCTGCAACCTCTGCGAGGCCGCGACGGCGACCTGTTCCAGCCGCGCCGCCAGGACGTAGGCGGAGAGCCGCATCTTCTTGGCGTTGCTGGAGGAGGTACCGACAGCGCAGGCCGCGAGCTCCTCCACCAGGTCAGCCTCCTCGCGCAGCGGACGGGTGGCACTCTCGTGCTCAGCCAGCTGCTGGGTGAGGGCGTGCAGAGCCACCGAGGTCTCCTCCAGGACGGTGACCCGCCCCGCGGCTGTCCGCACCTGTTCCTGGTGCTGGTCTGCCACCGTCCGTGCGGCAGTCAGCTGCCGGGCCGTGCCGGCGAGGTCGAGCTGGCCGAGGGGGTGATCTTCGGTAGCCTGTCGCAGCTCCGGCGTGGCCAGCCGGGCGGCGATCCCGGCCTGCTGCCGTTCGTGCTCTGCCACCTGCGCGGAGAGCTGCTGTGCCAGGGCAGGGTCGATCGCGGCCTCGAGCGCCTCCGCCACCGAGGTGAAGCCGGCTGCCAGGGCTGCCTTCTGGGCAGCGAGGTGCGCCTTGTCGGCGGCCTTCGAGGCCGGGGCGAGCGCGCGAACCGCCTCGGTCAGCACCTCCAGCGACTGCACCTGTGCCAGCAGCCTGGCATGGCGGGCTGCAACCGTGAGGTCGCCTCCCCGCGCCCGCGCCAGCCGCAGCTCGGCGTCGTCCAGCAAGGTCGCGACCCGCGCCAGATCGCTCCTGCCCCTATCCTGCAGAAGGGTCTGGCTGGTTACCCGTGCCATGCCGTCTGCCAGTGCGGCCTCGAGCTCGGCCAGCTCGGCGGTCACGATCCGCAGGTCGGTTCCGGCCCGTTCGGCCGCCGTGAGCGCGTGCTGGGTGCTGACGAGGTGCTCGGTCGCCTCCGCCACGGCCATCCCCTCGCAGGCGTGCTGCACGGCCCCCAGCCGCTCGCGCACCGCGGACCCGGCAGAACGCGCCTCCTCGACCGCGGCCGCCCGCTCCTCGGCCAGGGCCCGCGCCCTTGCCACGGTGGCGGCGTCGACGACGGGGCCCGATGCCAGCGCGGGGAGGGGATGCTCACACGCCCCGCACACCGGGCACGGGTCGCCGGCCGGCAGACCGCTCGCCAGCTCTGCAGCCATCCCCTCCAGTCGCAGCTGGAGCAGGGCGAGGTGATCCTGCTGGGCGCGCTGGCTGCGGTCCACCACCTCGCGCACCGTGTCGTCGGCCAGGCGGGACTCCTCCAGCAGGGGACGCACCTGCGCTGCTGCGGTGGCGATGCGGCGTGCTCGCTCGGCTGCAGCTGCCGCGGGCTCCAGGATCAGGGCCTCAGCGCTCAGGCGGGCCTGGCGCGTGCGGAGCAGGCTCGAGCGCTCGGTCCGAGAGCTGTTCTGCTGGGTCAGGTCCGCCAGCTCGTTCTCCAGTAGGTCCACCCGCCCGTAGAGCCGGTCGCGCTCGGCGGCGCGCACCACCTGCTCGCTCTCGGTGGCGAGCAGATCGGCCAGAGTGCCCAGCTCGCGTCGCTGCCTGGCCACCTGCTGGGTCAGCTCGGGGGCGCCTGCCGTGGCGAGGTTCTCGAGGTCGGGCAGGGTGGCCCGGGCCAGTCCGAGCGCGTGCGCGTGGCTCTGCTCGGCCTCCTGCAGGACCGCTGCTGTGTCGTCGAGGTGCTCGCGGTGGGCATCGAGCAGTGCGGCGTCGCGCCCGCGGAGCAGGCGGGCCTGCAGCACCTCCATCTCCTGGGAGCGCGCCTGCACCGATCGCTGCTCCTCGAGCGCGGCGGCGAGTGCACTGGCCCTGCGATGGCGCTCGGCGGCGGCGTCCGCTCGTTCCTGAGCCACCAGCGAGTTGGCGCGCGTCTGCGTGAGCCCCTGTCTCTCCTGCTCGAGCAGCTGCATGGCGAACCGGTATCTCTGCTCGGCCTGTGCGGCGCTGTCCAGCACCTCGAAGTCCTGGGAGGGATCGTGCAGCGCTCCGGAGCGCTCGTCCACCCGGGCCAGCAGGTGACCCCGGTTCGCCTCGGCCTCCCGCAGCGAGCGTTGGGTGGATGTGCGCCGCTCTGCCAGCCAGCCCTCGACCGCCGTGAAGCGCTGCGTCCCGAAGAGCTTCTCCAGCAGCCGCTGCCGATCGTCGGCGCCCGACCGGAGGAAGGCAGCGAAGTCCCCCTGCGGCAGCAGTATGACCTGAGTGAACTGCTCCCTGTCCATGCCCAGCAGGGAGCACAGCAGGAGCCCTGCCTCGTCGATCCGTGTGGCCAGCGGCAACCAGCTGCCGTCCACCAGCTCGCGCACTCGGACCTTGGCGTTCTCGGGCGTCCGGCCCTGGCCACGGGCCTTGGGACGGCACCAGGCGGGGGAGCGCACCACCTCGAAGCGGCGTGAACCGACGCTGAACTCGCACTCCACCGACGGGGCGACCCCCTCTGCGGCGTGGTCGCTGCGCAGCCGGCTCGTCGAGAATCGGGCCCCCGGCACCGATCCGTACAGCGCGAAGCAGACGGCGTCCAGCAGGCTCGTCTTGCCCGCCCCGGTCTGGCCGTGCAGCAGGAACAGCCCCTGCTCGGCGAGGGAGTCGACATCGACCTCGACCCGGGAGGCGAACGGCCCGAACGCCTGCGCGGCCACGCGGTGCAATCTCACGCCGACGCCTCGGCCAGCCGGCCGGTCTCCAGCGCGGACACCAGCAGGGAACGCTCCTGCTGCGACTCGGAATGCCCGCGCACGTCGCTCAGGAAGGCGCAGCACAGCTCCTCGTCGCTCAAGCCGGCGACCCGCTCGGCGTACCCCTTCGGCAGCGCGTGCCCACCCTCGGGTTCGAACGACAGGCTCAGGGTGTGCGGGAACCGGGCACGCAACCGCTCCATCGGCTCGCGTGGGCGCTCTGCGTCGGTGAGCGTGACCTGGCAGAACGCTGCCTGCGCGTGCATCAAGGCGGGGTCCGACAGGAGCTCGTCCAGACGTCCTCGGAACCTGGCCAGGCGGCGGTGCACCGGGGCAGGCACCGCCTGGACGGCGCAGACCCCAGCCGCACCCAGCTCGACGAGCCACGAGCTCTTCACGTGCCCCGCCTCGGAGAAGGAGTACGGCAGGGGCGAGCCGCTGTAGCGCATCGTCTCGGTCAGCCGTTGCGGCCCGTGCAGGTGGCCCAGGGCCACGTAGTCCATACCAGCGAAGGTGGAGCGGGGGGCGCTGTCGAGGCCGCCGACCCGGATGTCGCGCTCGCTCTGGCTCGGTGCTGCGCCCGTGACGAAGGCGTGCGCCGCCACCACCGAGCGGGTGCCCTTGGGTCGGCCGGCGAGATCCGCACGGACCCGGCCCATCGCCGCGGCCAGCACCTCGTGGTGGGTGCGGCTCGTACCCAGCTCGTCGCAGACCATCGCCGGCTCGAGGTAGGGCAGCGCGTAGAGCGCCACCGGACCGGACGAGTCCTCCAGCAGGAGCGGCTTGTCCAGGCCGGCGACGTGGGCGCGTAGGTGCAGACCAGCCTTGGCGTTGCGCAGGCTGCCGAACCCCAATCGTTGCGCGGAGTCGTGGTTACCGCTGCTCATCAGGACCTGGGCCCCGGTGTCGACGAGCCGGTCCAGCGCCTCGTCGAGTAGACGCACCGCATCCACCGGTGGCAGCGCCCGGTCGTAGACGTCTCCGGCCACGATCAGAACATCGACCTTCTCGGCACGGATCGTCTCCACCAGGTGGTCGAGGAACCGGGCCTGGGCACCGAGCAGGTCGACCCGGTGGAAGGCCCGGCCCAGGTGCCAGTCTGAGGTGTGCAGGATGCGCATGGGCTCAATCTAGGATCGGGCACCGACAACGGCCCTCAAGCCGTGCGCGTGGCGCGTCTGTGGTTGGCTCCTCGCAGCATCTGCACCGGCGCCTGCCGGACTGAGACGGTTGGAGGGTCCATGGGCGACGAGGTCTCGGGCGGGGGCTTCACCCACGAGCACAAGCAGCGGTATCGGGAGAAGGTCCAGCTCTGCCTGGACGTCTTCGAGCGGATGCTGGCCGGGGGAGCCTTCGAGTCCGGCCGTGCCGTGACCGGTCTGGAGGTCGAGCTGAACCTGGTGGGGGCGGACTTTCGCCCCACCATGAAGAACACCCAGGTCCTCGACCACATCGCGGACGCCAGCTACCAGACCGAGATCGGTGCGTACAACATCGAGCTCAACGTCCCCCCGCGCCCGTTGCCCGGGTCCTCGGCGCTCGAGCTGGAGAACGAGCTGCGTACCACCTTGAACGCGGCGGCCAGCAAGGCCGGCGGCCTGGGTGCCCAGATCGTGATGGTGGGGATCCTGCCGACGCTGATGCCGGAGGACCTGGCGGGCGACTGGATGAGCACGTCCCCGCGCTACACCGCGCTGAACGACTCGATCTTCTCCTCCCGCGGGGAGGACCTGTTCATCAACATCATCGGGTCCGGCAACGATCCCGAGCGGTTGGCCGTGTACTCCGACACGATCGCGCCCGAGTCGGCCTGCACCTCGGTGCAGCTGCACCTGCAGGTCGCCCCGCACGCGTTCGCGAACCACTGGAACGCCGCACAGGTGCTGCTCGCGCCGCAGGTCGCCCTGGCCGCGAACTCCCCGTTCTTCTACGGACGCAGGCTGTGGGATGAGACCCGGGTCGAGCTGTTCCTGCAGGCCACCGACACGCGCCCGCAGGAGCTGAAGAACCAAGGCGTGCGCCCCAGGGTCTTCTTCGGCGAGCGGTGGATCACCTCGATCTTCGACCTCTTCGAGGAGAATGTGCGCTACTTCCCCTCGCTGCTGCCGGAGATCAGCGACGAGGACCCCGTCTCGGTCCTGGACCAGGGTCGTGCGCCAAAGCTGCAGGAGCTGCGGCTGCACAACGGCACGGTCTACCGCTGGAACCGGCCGATCTACGACGTCGTCGACGGGCGGGCGCACCTGCGGGTCGAGAACCGGGTGCTGCCGGCTGGGCCGACCGTCCAGGACGTGATGGCGAACGCCGCGTTCTACTACGGCTTGGTCAAGGTCCTCGCGGAGGAGGAGCGGCCAGTGTGGACGAAGATGGGCTTTCCCACCGCGAAGGAGAACTTTCTGGCCTGCGCGCGCGACGGCCTGGACGCGCGGGTCTACTGGCCCGGTCTGGGCGAGGTGACCGTGGACGAGCTGGTGCTGCGCCGGTTGCTGCCGCTGGCGGAGGAGGGGCTGGAGCGCTGGGGCGTCGCGGCGCCGGTCCGGGACCGCTACCTGGGCGTGATCGAGGCGCGCGCCAAGACGGGTCGCAACGGCGCCTGGTGGCAGACCGAGGCGGTGCGCCAGCTTCAGGGCCGCGGCATGGACAGGCCCACGGCGCTGGTGAAGATGCTCGAGGAGTACATCGACCGGATGCACTCCAACGAGCCGGTGCACACCTGGTCCCTGCCCGGTTGAACCTCGGCCAGACCCGGCTAGACCCTGCTAGACCAGGCGCGCCGGGAAGCCACCGGTCGCTACGGGGCCCCAGCGGGTGGGGGTCACCCTCAGCAGCGACTTTCCCTGCTCGGTCATCGCGTCGCGGTAGGCGTCCCAGTCGGAGTGCTCGCCGCTGATGCAACGGAAGTACTCGACCAATGGCTCGAGGGCCTGCGGCAGGTCGAGCACCTCCGCGGAACCGTCTACCTGGACCCACGGCCCGTCGAAGTCGTCGGACAGGACCACGAGGCTGGCGCGCGGGTCGCGACGCAGGTTCGCCACCTTGGCCCGCTCGGGGTAGGTGGCGATTACCAAGCGTCCCTCCGCGTCGACCCCGCACGTCACGGGGGAGGCCTGGACCTCCCCGTCCGCCCGGCGTGTGATCAGAAGGACGTGGTGCCGACCGCGGGCGAAGGAGAGAAGCCCCTCGCGGGACACGGTGGTGCTGGTTGCGAGGGACCGGGCCATGGGATGAGCCTATGGCGCCGATCAGGTGCGATCAGTGCGACGACTGCTCGAAGCAAGAACTTGCAGAATCTGCAAGAAAGTCTCGACAGCGCGATCTGCCAGTCGTAGGCTCCAGCAACCCGCTGGTCCCCTGGGTCGCCGGCGGATCCGCCGTCGACAAGGGAGTCGTCATGGCACGCAGCACGAACAACAGCCACCGCACCAGGCGCAGGTGGGGGGCCGCGCT
>JAABUN010001725.1_pt1 | contig 45095 bp, 46 predicted proteins | sample 5559311 | NCBI WGS metagenome assembly JAABUN01 (sample SAMN10711877, study PRJNA513370) | rock metagenome | isolation source: Antarctica rocks | place: Antarctica: Victoria Land, Siegfried Peak sud
CGGGGGTTGATACCGCTACCGTCAGGAAGTTTGCTCCTTCTAAATAGGAACTGGCGATGCCGTGGGTGTACCACGAGGTGACAAAGGTTGTCCCGGTGAGCCAGCCTCCTAAGGCCATGTAGGCGCAAGGAAATAGTAATATTCCGCTCCAGCCTACGAATACAAATCTGTCGCGCTTTAGCCAGTCGTCTACGGTGTCAAATATGCCGCGACTCGGTGCGCTGCCAACTGCAATTGTCATTACAGTAAAACTCCAAATATTATGATTACTACAAGGGAATCGCCCGATAAGATGATGTAAGTTTTGAATGATACAAACAATCCATCGGTTGACAAGTTTAGTTTACGATTCTTTACTTGCTCCTAATCTATTTGTACAACTAACTGGCAATGTGTGGCAAGGTAATTAGGAAAATTTAATCTTTATCCTGTCAAAAGGAGGGTAAAAATTAGATTGCATCTACCTGGGGGAGAAAACCTTGAGGGTTCAAAATAAAGTTTTCTGAAAACTGTTGTTAATTTGAATGCAGCGATCGCCCGCATCGTCCTTGCTCAGGCGAGCGTTAGAATGGACTTTATATAGTGCTTATTGCCAAAAACATGATTTTTATCGACTTAACCTTAAAAAGTACCGCCTTTCCCGTATCAGTACAACGAAAAACAAGCGAGGAAGCGGAGGCGGTTTACACCCAAGTTGTGGAGGCGATGCGTTCCGGTCAGCCAGAGATCATAGAACTGACGTGCGATCGCCAAACTGAAAAAAAAGCTGCGGTGCGCTCCAGTGAAATTCTCAGCGTACAGATAGCTCAAAAAGATGGCTCCGCCGTTGGTGGCGGTAGACCTCCAGGCTTTTTTGCCCTATCCGAATCCACATAACAACTAGGGTAAAGATGGCAGAAATTGCCGTTCAAGTCAGCAATTTAGATTTTAGTTGGCCTAAGGGAGAGCAAGTTTTAACTGCTTGCTCTCTTGAAGTACCTAAAGGCGAATTTTGGATGCTACTAGGTACTAATGGTAGTGGTAAATCTACCCTCCTTAAGTTGTTAGCAGGCTTACTAACCCCCAAGTCAGGACTGGTGCAAATTTTGCATCCAGTCGGCTTTGTATTTCAAAACCCTGATCATCAATTAGTAATGCCAACCGTTGGCGCAGATGTAGCTTTTGGACTTGTGGAAGAACAACTGCCAATATATCGGGTACGTGAACGTGTGAAAGAAGCTTTAGCCGCCGTAAATATGCTGGAGTTGCAAAGAAGACCAATTTACGCGCTTAGTGGGGGGCAAAAGCAACGAGTAGCGATCGCTGGAGCGATTGCGCGGCGGTGTGGAGTGTTGTTATTAGACGAACCTACAGCGTTACTCGATCCAGATAGCCAATTGGAATTAGTAGCCCAAGTGCGAAACTTAGTTAAAAATCGTGGTTTAACTGCGCTATGGGTGACGCATCGATTGGAGGAGTTAGATTATTGTGATGGTGCATTTTTGCTAGAGCGAGGTTCCGTAGTAGAGCATGGCAACGCGCAACGCCTAAAGCAACGTTTAATCCAAGAACCACTACCCTTGGAGTGAAAAATATTTATTACTTGAAACTTGAACCCCTAGACTTAGCCAGGGGTTTTTTTGCCAGCAATTTACTCTTGGGAAGCAGTTTCAGGATCAACTTCAGAAACATTTTCAGTTTCAGAGCTTGATGTTTCCTCTGGAGGAGTCGCAACCATTGGGGGCTTAGACTTTGTAGGCTTAGGTCCGCGCATCAAAGCCAAGTTTACTTGCTGTACTGGTTCTTCTTCTCTATTGGAGCCTTTACCTCTAGCCTTAGTCTTCTCTTTACCTGGTATGGAAGGAATCACTTTACGTTTTTCCGGTAATGTTGGAGCCTCTAAACTATTTTCAACGGCGTTGGGTTGAGTTTCTTCGCCAGCATCACTGGAAGGAATCACTTCACGTTTTTCCGGTAATGTTGGAGTCTCTAAACTATTTTCCACAGTACTAGATTGAGTTTCCTGAGTTTCTTCGCCAGTATCACTGGGTGGAGCGATTTGACGCTCAGATTTCTCTTCACCAGCATCACTGGGTGGAGCGATTTGACGCTCAGATTTCTTAATGGGACGTTCTACCATAAATTTTGCACATTTGTTTATTAGTATTTTTGCACTGTCTTAGTATTTTAAGGAAGCTTCTTGAATCCAAATACACTTGTAGCATGAGCATTGCTTAATCAAAACCAAAGTTTTATCCAATTCTTAATAGATTGTGTTGTCTATCAGAATGTTAGAACCGATACTTCGATTACGATTAGAATTATGAATAAATATATTGAACTTCAACACTCGGTGAGTATATATCATGCCCCCCTCTTTACCCGAAGCCGTTTTGTTAGTAGACGGATATAATATAATCGGCGCTTGGTCTTATTTAAAAAAAACTCGCGATCGCATTGGACTAGAAGCGGCACGCCAGGAATTAGTTTCTGCAATGACAAACTATAGTGCCTTACAAGGCTATGAGACTCAGGTTGTATTTGATGCCCAGTATCAAAATACCTGTAGTAGTCAAGAAATTATTAATGAAAATTTATCAGTACACTACACCGATTTTGGTCAAACTGCCGATACTTATATAGAAAAGTCTTGCGCTGCATTGCGCCCGTATTTAAAACGCTCTCACCTCTGTCGGTTAATTGTAGCAACGAGCGATCGCGTCCAGCAGCTAGTAGTGGTCGGGTACGGCGCAGAATGGATGTCTGCCCAGCAATTAAACTATGAAGTAGAATCAACGCTCAAAACTTCCCTAAGCAAGCATAGGCAACGCAAGCAGTCGGCTAGTCGGTTTTTGGCTAATTCTATTGATGCCAAAGCTAGGCAAAAGTTAGCAGAACTGCGAATGGGATTGTAGCAAACTTATAAATATTTTTATAATAAAAGTTAGGAGTGACAAATTTACAAAAAATTTGTGCAAACCCCTTGCAAAATATCATCGCTTGCAGTTAATATAAATATTCGCAGTCCTCAGTAGCTCAGTGGTAGAGCGATCGGCTGTTAACCGATTGGTCGCAAGTTCGAATCTTGCCTGGGGAGTTAAGTTAATTAAAATTTATCAGGAAGTGCGATCGCAGTTTTACTAACCTAACACTGCTTTCTGTTAATTGGTATGGGCTGAGAAACTTTACAATTTTACTGCTGAGATAAACGTTTTACTTCTCGATCTGCCAACAATTGATCTGCTTCTACAAGTAGGGACGGGATTTTATCGGCATGAGGACTAGCAGCTAAACATTGACTCAAATCTAGTTGCTTTAATTTATCTGCTTTAGCGCCTGGAAACCAATCACCGCCAGAACCTAGCAAGTTGTAGCGCATTTTAGTATATTCAATCAGATCGTAAGAAATTGCCAAATTTCTCAGCGCTAAAATAACGGGAATGTTTACGTTTCCTGGTGTTTCGTGGAATTTTGGTAAACCTATGTGCCAAGTTTTCACCCAATTTTCTCCTAATGAGGCGACTTCTTGTTGTTTTAATTTATGTAAAATTGGTGGCAAAATTTCATCAGCACGATCTAATAATTCTAAGGTTTTTAGATGTTCGTCAAAGTCTTGTGGTTTAGCGGCACCAATGCTTAGAGTATTTACTTGCGGACGACTCAGACAAAACAAGTCGTTAAATACCATTGGACTAAGAGGTTGGCACAAATCTATCAGCTTTTGGGGCGGTTTATAGAGCATTCCGCCTTTATCTGAAGGACTGATGATAAATACTCCCATGTCATGACGATTAGCCGCAGAAATCGCCTCCCAATTAATTTGATTAATGTAGTACCAATGCAGATTTACATAGTCAAATTGGTTAGTTGCGATCGCCTGTAAAATAATTTCTGAGGGGCCATGAGTTGAAAAGCCAATAAATCTAACCTTACCTTCGGCTTGTAACTTTTGAGCAACTTCCAAACAACCACCAGGACGCATACTATGGTTGAAAGTTTCTATATTATTAATCCCGTGTATGCCTAGCAAATCGACATAATCTAGTTTGAGATTAGTTAAAGATTTTTCAAAATTGCTTAAAAATTCTTTAGAGTCGGCTTTGGGAGAAACTTTAGTTTGAATAATTAGGCGATCGCGCTCGTAAGTCGGTAAAATTTTCCCCAACTGTAACTCTGACGTGCCATAACCACGCGCTGTCTCAATATGATTTATGCCAACTTCTACCGCACGTTTAATCGTTGCTTCTAAATTTTGCTGATTATCCGCCGGAATTTGCTCTCCTGGGACATCTTGCCACTTATATTGATATCTCATCCCACCGCAAGAAAATAGCGGCATTTGCAACTCTGTACGCCCAAATCGTCGGTACTGCATCATTGTTTATTGATAATTGATTCTGGTAGCTCGGTACTCAAACGCAAAGGTAAATTAGGCGATGAAAGCGATTGAGCGTAAGCAGGTGTAAGAAAAGGCTGGTAATTCTTTGCGTATGGTGTCAATTGGTTAATAAATGCCAAACTTAACCCCGAAATTAGCTGACGCAATGGTTGGGTTTCTACTCCTCGGCGTTCTTTAATTACCCCATTATCCGTAATTGCTTGGCTATTTGGATTACCGACACTCAAATGCGTAGCACCAATTGCTGTGACTAAATACTTCTGATCGCCAAGCTGAGTAAAAGGTCGCAACTGATGGTTGAGGATAGGAGTTACAGCATCTTCGGTACTCGCTAAAACTAAGACGGGAATGCCAATTTTACTTAAACCATTTTCCCCAAACAACTGCCCAATTACTGGATTGAGCGCGATCGCATTTTTTACTCGTTTGTCTTGCAATTGCAGCTTACTATCAATTAAATTTGCTGCTCCGCATTGCAACCAATCGGCGGGGGCTTGAGCCAGAGGATTTGCATTTTTACACGCCTGGCGCAATTGCTGCAAGTTTAATTCTCCCCCAGCTAAAGCTAAAGCTGTGTAACCGCCCAAAGAGTGACCAATGACGCTAACAGTTTCAGTATTTAGTGTGCCGCGTAGTAGCCCTGGTTGCTGGTTGAACTTTGCTAATTCGTCAAGCAAAAAGCTAATATCTTTGGGTCGATTAATAAACTCTGTAGCTGGTAGTAACTTATTTGGGCTACTAATATCAGATATATTTCTTGTGGTGCGATCGGGATGTTCTAATGCCGCTACAGTTAACCCATGACTAGCCAAATGACGAGCTAGGGAACTAAAAAATTTGCGATTTGCTCCTAGTCCTGGAGAAATTACGACCAGTGGGGTAGAAGTTGGGCGTAACGCTGATGATAGTGTTTGCTGAGGGTAGTAAATATCTGCTGTAATATTGCGATCGCGTTGCCGATCTTGGAGAACTATTGTTTGCTCTAGTACAGTTGCTTTTCCCAGTACAGTAGGATCGAAACTGGGTTTAAAAACCGTACTGCTTGTAACAGCTAATTTATCTTCTAATAATGACCCCACCGCCTGACTCTGCAAGTATGAGGGGTTAAATTCTATCGCTAAAGTAATCGCACCAGTGGCATCGATAACAATATTTTCTTCTGGATAAGCTTTAAAGAGACTAACTACGCTGACTCCGTTAGCTTGCTGTGCCGCTATTGTAACGGCGGCTTGGAGCTGCGGTAAAGTTAAATTGGGAATCGCCACCCCTAAATATTTGAGTAACTGCTGACCATACGGCGAACTAGATATTTCAGCAACAAATTTATCTGCTTTTTTAGGATCTACTTGTAGGCGACTATTTAGAACTTTTCGGACTTGAGGCGTTAGAAAAGTAGAGTAAACTTGCAAAGCTGGAGGTAATTTTCCTGTTTTGGCAAATTGTTCTAATTCCGAAATTGCGATCGCGCTTTCAAATCCTCCTAATTTTAGCGTTACTTTTTCTGCTGCCATTGCAGGCATTGTGATTGCTGGCAAACTAAGTGCGATCACTAAATACCGCATTTCCCTAATTACTTTACTTCCACGTCTACTAAATACTTGAATACTAGACAACAACTTACTCTTATTAATCAAAATATTTTATTACCCTTTTGGTTCTATTATGTATCCCTGCAATTTCGACGGTGTTTGTACTTTCAGCCGAAATAGAGCAATTAGTAGTCAGTTACTTAAATAAGTATGTGACTTTATATACATTCAGGAACAAAGTAAATTCTGGAAACAAAGTTTTGAGCCTTTAGTCTACGTTTACTACGGTAGCAAAAATTACTAAGCCGCGTAAATTCCCAAATAAGGGAAACAAAACATAAAATAATGAAGACTAAAAAATTAGAGAATCTACTACATCGCCATTATGGTAATTAAAGTGTCTTCGGTAGCAAAGCGAACAGTTGCGGCTTTAACAACCTTAACTACAGTCGCTCTTGCTTACCCGTTTCCAAGCATTGCCCAATTCCAAAATCAAAACCCGCCCAGCGCCCCTATAGTGCCACCCCCTGCGGCTCAAACGCCCGTGCAGCAACCGCTAGATTATACATTGGGAGGAGGCGATCGCATCCGCCTCAACGTGTTTGAAGTACCTGAATACAGTGGGGACTACCAAATTCCGCCCGGAGGATCGCTCTATTTACCTTTAATCGGTGGTGTAACGGTTTTAGGACTAACGCAGGAACAAGCAGCAGAAAGAATCGCCTCTAGATATTCTCGTTACCTCCGACGACCTTTAGTAACGGTAAGCTTAGTCTCGCCGCGTCCGATTAATATTGTAGTTGCCGGAGAAGTAAATCGGCCTGGTTCTTATACTGTCGGTTTGCAAGGCGGTAGTGGTGATAATCCCGGAGTACAGTATCCAACAATAATAGGAGCGTTAACCTTAGCTGAGGGCGTAACTTTAGCCGCCAATACCCGTCAAGTGCAGTTGCGGCGACGACAAGGATTGGGACCAGAAGTAATAACAAATCTCGATTTGACGCAATTAATTCAAACCGGGGTTTTACCTCAAGATATTACCCTGCGTGATGGAGATACAATTTATGTTCCTGTAGCGTCCGAGGTAAATTTAGCAGAAATTCGGCAATTTTCAACTGCAAGCTTTGCCGGAGCGACGAATAGACCCCGCACAGTGACAGTAGTAGGCGAAGTGAACCGTCCTGGCTCTTATACTGTAATTGGAGGGTCTACAAACGCGATCGCGACAGAGCAAGGCAGTGGCAGTGCCGGAGGCGGACTTCCTACAGTGTCGCGGGCAATTCAGTTAGCAGGTGGTATAAATTCTTTAGCTGATATTCGTGGTATTCAGTTACGTAGACCAACTAAGTCAGGTACCGAACAAACTCTTAACCTTAATTTTTGGCAACTATTAAGTGGTGATTCTTATCAAGATACCCTAGTCCAAGATGGAGATACGATTGTTATTCCTACGGTTTCCGAACAAAATCCAGCCGAAAGCACAGTAGTGGCTACAGCAAGTTTTTCGCCAGCAACTATTCGAGTCAGTGTAATTGGGGAAGTTAAGCGCGCTACAGGCGGTAGTGGAGGTACAACTTTAGACTTGCCAGCTAATACACCGCTCAATCAAGCTATATTGGCAGCAGGAGGATTTAACGATTCTAGAGCCAGGAGAACTACGGTCGATTTAATTCGTTTAAATCCTAATGGCTCAGTTACAAAGCGCCAAGTTTCAGTTAACTTAGGGCAAGGTATCAGTGAAGAAGTGAATCCCATCCTCCGCAATAACGACATTGTAGTAATTAACCGTTCCTTCTTGGGCAGAGTAGGAGACACTATAGGAGCCGTTGGTAATCCTATATTTAGTCTCTTTAATTTTTTCAGGTTGTTCGGGAATTAATTGCTTACTAGGTTAATCTGCTAAAAACACTTAGTCAATCGGTTGAACTACAGATTATCTAAAGTTATGGCGGCTCAAGAGTCGCCGCCATCTGCTCCAACAGCAAAGCAGCAACTGATCGCTAACTTAAGGTTAATTTAGAACATCACTTTAAAAGAGATGCGATCGCCTTTAGCAATTTTTCCGGCGCAAAAGGCTTAGTGAAATAAGCATTCGCCCCCAAATCTTTAGCTTTTTGACGGTGCTGGTCATTTTCTCTAGAAGTCAGCATCGCTACAGGCAAGTTATGCCAATTTTTGGAAGCACGAATCTCTCTAAGTAAAGTAAATCCATCCATTCGGGGCATTTCGATATCAGAAATTACAAGATCGTAAAAGTCGCCCGACTGGTTCAATGCCTCTACAGCTTCTTTCCCATCTCGACATTGCACAACTTGATAACCCGACTTATTTAGCATTTGGTCTAGTAGCTTTCGTACCGCAACCGAATCATCAACTATTAAAATTGTTGCTTTTGTTTGAACGGGGGACGTAAAAGCAGCATTCGCTGGCGTTAATAGAAGCTGCCCGTCCTCGATTAATTCACTTAAGTAGTTTGGGGCTAAAACTGGAACTACTTCACCCGTACCCAGCACCGTACACCCAGCAATATAAGCCGGAACTTTCACCGTAGCATCGAAGGGCTTAAGTACAAGTTCTCTTTCGCCTAATAAAGAGTTGACGGCAACAACTACAGGGCGACCGCCTACATCTAAAATAATACCCAAGTGCTGGTTTTGGTCAGTAGAGGGAATACTATCAGAGCGAGTGTAAGGTAAAACTTTTGTCAAACAAAATAATGGTGCTGGGCGATCGTGCCAGATTATTGTCTCTGGCAAAGAGGAACAATCGCAAAACTCGGCTAAAGCAATAATTTCCAAAATATTTACCGATGGAATTGCCAAAGTGCGCTGCTGACAACGACAAAGTAGCAAAGGTAAAATACTTAAAGTCAAAGGAATCGTAACTGTAAACTTAGTCCCTTGTCCAACCTGAGTTGCTACTTGAACTGTGCCGCGCAGTCGCTCTATTTGGGTGCGAACTACATCCAACCCTACACCTCGACCAGAAAGATCGGTAACGGCAGTCGCTGTAGAAAACCCTGCCATAAATATAAATTGTAAAATTTGATCCTCTGTAAGCTCGGCAGCATTTAAGCTATGCAAACCCGTTTCTATCGCTTGCTGAAGGATTTTTTGGGTATCAATACCGCACCCATTATCGGAAATCGCAATTACTACTTGATTTGCTTGGACGCTGGAACTCAGAGTAATTTGAGCAGTTTTTGCCTTACCTAGTTTCAGCCGTTCTTGGGGGGTTTCAATGCCATGATCGAAGGCATTGCGTAATAAGTGCGTTAGGGGGGTTTGCAATTGTTCGAGAATCACTTGATCAATTAAAGTTTCCTTATTTGCAATCTCTAACTCTACAGATTTGTGGTAGCGCTGACAAAGACTTTGTAAAGGGGTAACAAACCTTTGCGCCAAAAATTTAAACGGGACTAAGCGAGATGCGGTCAAGTCGCCGCGCAGCCCATCGAGTTGCTGGCGCAGCCGATCTAGTCCGGCTTGAAAATCGCGGGCAATTAGTTCAACATCTGATTTAGTTTCCTGCACTCGTACCATAACTTCTTGCAAATCTTGCAAGGTTGAGTGAAAGCCTGTGTACTGGTCAAATTGCAGAGCGTCAAACTCGAAGTCGCCCGTTTCTATTGCACCTAATGATGCTAGAGGGCTGGCTAACTGGTCGTAAAAAATCCGTACTTGTTCGTTAATAGGATTGAGCTTTTGGGACTCTTTATTGAGAGTCAAAGAAGCTTGATAAAGTTGGGAATGGTATAGAGATAAGCGCTCGTGACCGATCAGCAATTCTCCTAACGTGTTGCTCATCCGGTCGAGTTTGGTGACGGGAATCCGCAAGTTTAAAGTAGGGGCAACTTCTGCTTGGGCAATAGGTTGACTTTCTGCTGCTGGAGGGGTTGGTTCGGGTGTAACAATTTGAGGAGCGCCGTTGAGAGTTTTTGAGCGCATTTCCCGCAGTTGAGCAATTTCTTTAATTACTGTCCTTAAAAGTTCTTCTACTTTTGCGCTCTCGGCTTGCTGAACGCCCTCGGCTCCTGCGATTAACCAATCTAAGTTTAAAGTTTGCCCTAATAAAGTACATTCTTCAACAAAACCCGTCAATCCCTGTTTGAGCGCCCCTACTTGGACGGGCGCGACCAGCAATTTTCCAATTCTTTGCAGACATTCTTCTAAGTCAACTTCTAAAACAGTTTTGAGAATAAAAGGACTAATAGCCGTTGCGGCAAAAGTCTCCTCACTATCCTCTTGATGGGGCGCTAATTCTTGCAAAAAACCATCAAGGGCGATCGCAATTGGTAACTCAACTTCTTCTTGGGCTACTAGACTTGGATTACTAATAGCTTCTGCAACTAAATCTTTAACTTGCTCTATACCAATAAGCAATAGTTCGTAAGCTGTATCCCTTTGAACTTGTACCCTTCCCTCGTCAAGGGCTTGCAGCAAATCTTCTAACCTGTGAGCGAGTTTGTGCAAAACAGGAAGCTCCGCGATACCCGCACCCCCTTTAATTGAGTGCGCCGCCCGCATCAGTAGAGTATATTCAAGCTTGATTTGTCTAGGCTCTACGGTAGCTGGGCTGCTAGCAAAAGCTAGTAGCTTTTGGATGCCTTGTTCTAGCATTTCTAGATAATCGGGTGCATCCTCGTAAAGAAAGCATGAACGGGCTTCAAGCAAAATTGCTTCTAAAGTGGCAGCATCTAATACCATTTATTTTTCTACCTGAAAGCGAGATACAGAGTTTTGCAGTTCTTTAGCAACACCGACTAATTGCTTTAAAGATACCGAAACAGCTTCCGATTCATGGGAGGTATTTTGAGAAATTGCCGCAACTTCGTGCATAGTCTTGTTTACTGTTTGAGATGCGATCGCCTGAGACACCGTACTTGCGGAAATCGATTGGAGCAGTCCGTCAATTCTATTGCTGATATTGGCTAGTCCCTGCAAAGTTTGCTTTGTTTTGCCTACTAATTGAGTACCTGTGACTACTTGAGTTGTACTCGCTTCCATTGTTTGCAATACTTCGGCGGTTTCTTGTTGGATTGTGCTTACCAATTGCTCAATTTCTTTGGTTGAGTCGGTAACCCGTTCAGCCAAGCGTCTCACTTCATCGGCTACTACACGGAAACCTTGCCCATTTTCGCCAGCGCGGGCGGCTTCAATGGAAGCATTAAACGCCAACAGGTTTGTTTTTTCAGAAATTCCCGAAATAATGCTGACAACTTTAGAAATTTCTTGAGATGATTCTGCTAGTCGTTTCACTTTTTTGGAAGTTTCGGCGACACTTGTACGAATATTTTGAATGCTACCTACGGTTTGATCCATCGTTTCCCCACCCTCTTTAGCTGCTTCTACGGCAACGCGTGCGATCGCGGCGGCTTTTTGGGCAGAATCGGCTACCGATTGAATTGATTGTCCAATTTCTTCTACCGAGTTAAGGGCTTGATTTACGGCTCGTGCTTGGGTTGTGGCTTCAGTGGATAGTTTTCCGACCGATGCTTCACTATTAAAAGTAGAATCTTGAACCTGGCTACTAGCAGCTTTTACTTGGATTACAATTTCTCTTAAACTGCGAATTGTGGCGTTAAAAGCATCAGCAATGGAACCCATCGCTCCTTCGTCTACTTTTGCCTTAATTGTTAAATCTCCCTGTTGAGCATCTTCAATCTCAAGTAAAAACGCAATTACTCCTTGCTGCAAGCGTTCTTTTTCTTGCCGTTGAAAGTCTGCTTCTGCTTGACGTATTAGGGCTTGTTCTTCTAAGGTGACGGCAGCAGCGTTGATGCGGTCTGCCATTTGGTTAAAGGTCGAAGCTAGTTTTCCTACTTCATCGGTCGCAAAAATTTCTGCTCTTGCTGTGCGATCGCCTGCGGAAAATTTTTGCGTTGTCTGCTGTAATCTTTCAATTGGTTTAGGAATAGCTCTTCTTAAAATAATTGCCCAAGCTGTAATTACAACTATTGCTAAAAGAAGTACAAGTAGTTCTTGCAATAAACTTTGATTAAGCAAGTCGTTGAGGGCGTTTTCGGGTGTTCCTCTAACTAGAATTGCCACAGCTTGTTCTGGGGCGTTAGATACAGTTACAGCCCCGTTTGCTTCTTCTTTAGTAATATTTGGTAAAGTTCTAGCAGCTACCGTATAAGTTTGATTTCCAACTTGTAATCGTTTAGTTACAGATTCCCCATTTGCTTTTACGGCAGCTTGTAGTAATGCAGGATTTTGTAATGATACATTTAGCACTGTTTCTAAATTGCTGCCAACTCCTCGATCTATTGCGGTTGCTAAAGCAAATTCTCCATTAGGTTTGTGGGAGTAAATAGCACTGTAGCCACCGCCGAATGCTTTTAATGTGCCTTTAACAATCGGCAGTTTTCCATTCACAATATCTCCTGAAACTAAAGCGCCAATTACCTGTTTACTTACAGGATCTTTCACCGCCGTTACCGTATAACGAATTAAAGCATCTCGATTTGTAAAACCTGCGGGCAAGGTCGCCCCTTCTTTTTTCAACTCATTCCAGTTAACAATTGCGCTAGCTTTAATTTGTCTTGGGTCTTTAAAAACTTCTTTAACTAAGTTATTAGGATTAAAAACTTCTCCCTGTCGATTGGTATTCGCGTTGATAATAATGCGTAAATCTTTGCCAACTAAAGTGGCATATTCAATTTTTCTTGCTTTAATTTCATTAGTAAGAATCTTATCTACCTGACTTTGTAATGCCGCAGGTATCGGTTTATTTTCAGCATAAGTTTTTGCTGCATTAATAATTGCTGGGTTATCTGATTGACCGCGAAAACCAAACCCCATTTGATTGACTTTAATGTTGTAATTAATTTCTGTAACTGCTACTTCAGATTTTGCCTAGTTGAGTAGCTGATTTCGCAAGCCAGTTTCGATAATATATCTTGCGCCTAATCCTAGAGCAATTACAGATACTAATTCTGAGGCAAGTAAGGCTATAAGCTGCTTGCGGCTAATAGGCAGGTTATAGAACCATTGCCAGGGCGACTTTTTAGCTTTAGCTGTAATTGGTAGGAATAGCGGAGTTTGTTGCTGATAATTTTGAACTTGCTGTAAGTTATTAGGAGTAATTAAATTGGATTCAGGTTCTAAAAGGCTTTTATCAGGAATCTCTGAAATTTCCAAAGCCTTAAGGGCGATCGCTCCCATAGAACCCATTGGATCGGCATCAACCACTTCTTGATAAACGGACCTTGCTTCGCTGATTCTGTCAGATTGCTCTAAAGCTGTAGCTAAACTAATTTTGCTTACTAGATCGCTAGGGTCTAGTTCAACTTCTGCTTTAAGAGATACAATTAGCGATTCAATATCCTGAGAATTTGTCTTATAAATATCGTTGTTTGTAGTTGTCATGCCTTTTGTACCAACTTGTTAGTATAAATTAGGTTATGGATATTATTTAAAATTGCCTTAACATCAATAACAGCATATTTTTCATCGTCAAAAATTATGTTGCTTACCCCTAAAAATTTCCCTACTGGAGAAGAACTAGAGCTTAAAGATTGAAGTGCCAAATCCAAAGAAATTATTTCTTTTAAAGCTGATACTACGCAACCTACTTGCCGCCCAGAATTTTTGCTATCGTTCAAAACTAACAGTGTCAAATTATCTTGCGCTCGCCTAGTTTGTTGTGAAGATACTTGCAGTAGATCGCTCAAATCTAAAACCCATAGCAATTTCCCACGCTGATTGGCCACTCCAAGTAACGCTGAAGAAACTCCTGGAACTGGGCAAACTTCGCCGTAGGTCAAAGATATTACTTCTTCTGTGCTTGTTAAAGGAAACAAAACATTTACTGATTGGTGCAATTGTACGCAAAAATAATCGCTTATCATGACACATTAACGAATCATTAATAATAGTTAATTAAGATGTTTGCAGACCGTTTGAACTAAATTATTAGGAGCAAAAGGCTTAGTAATATAAGCATTTCCTCCCTGACGTAATGCCCAGAATCGATCGAATTCTTGATCTTTTGAAGAACAAAAGACAATTGGTATGTCTTTAAATTGAGCATTACTCCTAATTTGCCGACAAAAGTCTAAACCACTGATTCCAGGCATAATAATATCTAAAACAATTAAATCGGGCTGCCCATTGTCTGTGAGCCAAACTAGGGCTGATTCTGCGGAGTCTGCTAAGGCAACTTTTAATCCCGATTGTTGCAGTAACAAGACAATTAAACGTTGTTCAGCACGAGAATCTTCAACTACTAATACCGTTTTCATTGACCTATTTCCTTTTGGGATAAATTAACTAATTCATTGACAATACCTAGTAGTTGCTCTGCTTGAAACGGTTTGGTAATATAATTTGTTGCTCCTACCATACGAGCGCGAATTTTATCCATTAGTCCATCTCTCCCAGTCAACATCACAATAGGAATTTCTTTTAGTGCTGTTGACAATCGCAACATTCGGCAAAGTTCATAACCGTCTATATCTGGCATAGAAATATCCATTAGTACTAAATCCGGCTTATCGCGCACTAGCATTGTTAGGACTCGTGCAGGTTCCATTAGTTCTACAACTCGATAACCAGCCGACTCAAGAATTAGTTTTACGTTACGCTGAACTGTTTTACTATCGTCAATACAAGCAACCACAGGGCGAGTATCATTTTGAATGCTACGGTAAGGGCTAACCTTCATAATCCCTGTATGGATTAAGGGTTGTAAGAATGTAGCTAGTTTCAAAATATCTGTCCTTAACTGATGCGCTACCTCATACAACGAAAGATTTTGACTTAGGGTTTTAGCCAATAAATCAATTTGCTGAGGTTCGCTAGTCCTTTTTAGATAAACAGCTTGAGCAAATTTTTGGACATCTTCTACATAAGGTCGATGATAGGGTGATTTAATATCTGGTTGAATTTGTTTCCATTGATTGATTGAGTTTTGTAAGGGTGCAACTGTTTGTTGTAAAGGAACGGACAGCAATAGAGGATCTAGACCAATTTTCTTAGTAAATCCAAGCTGTACTTGTGGCAAAATGAGTGCTTGTGAAATAGCTTCTTGAGAAAGAAAGAAAAGTAGCCGGCGAACTTGTTCTAAAGATAGTTGATTCGACTGCCAACAATGGCAAAAGTAGTGATAGTCCGATGGAAATTTTTTTAACTGTAAAAAATCTAATTGGGGATAGTAATGCTGAAATAGGTATGTAAGACGTTCTTGTTGTCCTCCAATACTATTGGCAAAGTGGATATGACCACTACCTACATAAATTCGCCAATAAATAGAATCAGAATTGAGATCGCGAATTGTTAGTTGTCCTGAAAGCTTTGCTTTAGCAATTTCTTGTAAAGCTTTAGCTGTGGATACGTTTTGATTGGCAGATAATGCTGAAGTAGACGATTTAACAGTGGCAGCCATTGGCAAACTCTTATAAGAGGATATATAAAACTAGGCTGATATTAGGTAAAAAATTTAAATCAAAATTATGGTAAGACAATGATTTTAAAAGTTGAGAGACTACTTTTAAAATCACTGGCTACTCCTAAAAATACCGCTAATTACGCTCACTTTGTAACCGCAATTACACGGATAAATTGGCTGCTAAATATATAGACTCAGGGAAACTACTATAGTAAGTTTTTGGCAATCTATTTATAAATTAAACTAAGTAATAGGGGTAATTTAAAATACAAATCAGTAATTAGGAGTTTTAGTTATTTAACATTTGATAGATACAAAATGAAATGATAGGAATTTAAGTATATTTTTTATATTTTATGTAGTATTTGATACTAATAAATAAAATCAGGGCGACTTCTTATTCCAGGCGCTTTAAGTTGTTGTAAAAAGAATTCTTCTAAAGAAGGGCGAGACAAATTTAAGCTGACAACCCGGATATTAAGGCTTGATACATTAGCTAAAAATTCATCAATACTTTTTGTAAGAATCTGCCCGTGCCAGTAGTTATCGTTTTCCCAAGTAAGATCAAGTACCCATTTATCGAGTAAATCCAAATTGCCGCCTTTAGCCTTGATATGGTAGACATTAGCTGTGCCTAAAAGCTCGTCAATAGAGCCACTACAAATCAATTGTCCTTGAGCAAGAATAGCAACGCGATCGCAAATTTGCTCTACTTCCGATAAGATATGGCTATTAAAGAAAATTGTTTTGCCTTGCTGTTTGAGAGACAAAATAATATTCCGCATTTGGTAGCGTCCAAGCGGATCGAGTCCTGACATCGGTTCATCAAGAAATACTAATTCGGGATCGTTGATTAATGCTTGTGCCATCCCTACACGCTGAAGCATACCTTTAGAATACTGGCGCATCTGTTTTTTACGGGCGGCGGCTTGGGGTAATCCGACTAATTCCAGGAGTTGGGGAATACGCACACGCTGCACCTTAGCCGAAATTTGAAATAGTCCAGCCGTCATTTGCAAGTATTCCCAGCCTGTTAAATAGTCATAAAAATAAGCATTCTCTGCCAGATAGCCTAAGCGTTGCTTCGTAGAGCGATTTCCCAAGGGATGATTCAACAGCAATCCGCGCCCAGAAGTAGGGCGGACAATGCCTAGCAGGAGCTTTAGCAGGGTAGTTTTTCCGGCTCCATTTGGTCCTAATAGTCCAAAAGTTTCCCCTTGAAAGACACTAAGAGAGCAGCTTTTAAGGGAAGCAATTTTTTGATCTAGCCAAAAACCAGTGCGATAGACTTTACTTAGGTTAAAAGTTTGGACTACCGTCGGGCGTGCTTGCAAATTGGGTGTCTCGGCTGAGTCGATAATTGACTTCATTTAACTTATAAAAATGTCTCTTAAAATATCTAATATAGGCTCGAATTGCAAGGAAATAAATGGATCGTTCAAAAATTGTTGCGGTAGTTACAGGTGCGATCGCCTTGCTACTCGGAATTGTATATTTAGTTATTGTGCAGTTTTTAGATTTTCGCGGTGAAATGCTGCCTGCGCCACAAGTTCAAATGATACAGAACATCACAATAGCGACTAAGTAAGGAGAAATGTGATCGCCTTTTTCTTTAAGAAGTTGCGATCGTTTTTTGCTTGTAATCCGATCAAAATTTACTATAAATTCATAGCAATGCTTAAATAGAGGCGAACATCTGCCCGCCCCTAATTTAACATCGGCAATCAAGCTATATTCAAGATGTTGTTACTAGGGGAGAGAATAGCCTAGTATCTGGCGAGTAAATCCAAGAAATACCTTCAGGATCGCGAATTTGCGTCCATGCGGAGAAATCTGGATCATCTCTACGCTTGTAGATTGTACTGGAATGGACATCAAGCCGTTTGGCAAGCTGTGATTGAATCAAACCTGGAGGTAATGTATGTGTACCTTCCGATGCTTCGTCAACGTCGTTAGGTAAAGGAGATGGAATTACAGGGTTTACAGTTTCAGCAGTAATATTTGCCGTCTCTTTAACTTCCTCTAACTGAGGCGCGGGTTCGCTGTCATCTAGAATATTACCGAGAATACTTGCAGTAATAAAGTAATATACCGCTTCAGGGCGATCGTAATCGCGGCACTGAGCGCCGAATTCGCGAGCTTTTGTATCTAGGTAGCGTTTAGCTGTTACAGCACTAAAGTCAGCTTTCATAGCTAAATCGAGTGGACTAATAGCACCTTGATTAAGTTGAATTAGGTGGTAAAAAAGTGGATCAACTTGTTTACTCCATTTTTCCCACTGGTCTTGCTGCCAAATATTTAGCCCTACACTAAGCAAAATTATGAATAGGATAATTGGCCAAGTGGCAAATAAGAAAATAATCAAACTTGCGATCGGCAAGAGGACTAAGAGAAATCCACTGTTATTGTTATCTACTGCTTTTTCAGTCATGCCTGTTTTTGCAAATTGACTTGCTGGCAAATCATTTTAATTTTTGCTTATATTGGCAACTTTTGCTAATTGTCTTGGCAAAAATTGACAAATTTGTTTTTGCGCTCGTTGTCAACCAATTGCCGAAAACTCCATTAATGTTACTTCCCAGACTAAACGCGGCTGGACAAAACTAAGTAAATACTTGCGGGCTGTTTCTAGTTGAACAAGAGGAGGAGAAGAAATTTTGCCAGACAAAAATTGTTGCCAATATTGATTTTGGAGATAATCTAAGAGCCATAGTTGAACTTCTAGCTCTAATGAGCCTACTTGACGAGCTAGCTCTAAAGCATTGCGGATTGATGAGTTGGGCAATTGACTTAAGTTTTGCAATAATTCGGCAGGAATTGCTTGGCAAATATGCACCGCAGAGATCGCGTTTCCAGGGCTACCTTGACAAGTTGCTAATATTGCTGGATGTTGCAGCAATATTGATTCATGCCCAGTCTTGCTTAAAACTTGAGACAGGGCTTCGGGACAGAGGCGATAAAAAGGAATTTTCTGACAGCGCGATACTAAGGTAGGCAATAATGATTCGGCGCTGGAGGTAATTAAAATTATGGTTGCTTGTCCTGGTTCTTCAAGGGTTTTGAGTAAAGCATTAGCGGCAGATTCTGCCATAGCGTCAGCTTTTTCTATAACTACAATAGAACGGGGAGACTTCGCACTATGGCAGCTTAGAAATTGGCTAATTTCGCGAATTTGCTCAGTACGAATTATTGGCGGTGCTTTGCGTTTTAGCTTTTTTTCGGCGGCTTCGGTGGCACTAAAACGCTGTCCTTGATAAAGGTAGGTTGGTTGTACCCAAAATACGTCGGGGTGAATGCCTTGGCGCAAGTAATTTTGGACTTGGGGTTGTTCGATTACCCCTAAGTGCTGGCAAAATAATTGCTCAATAAAGCACCGCGCTGCTAAACTCCGCCCGATGCCATCTACTCCAGCAAATAAATAGGCGGGGGCAATTCGATTTTGGGCAACAGCTTGATTTAGTAATTCAACAGCTTGGGGTTGTCCAATTAAGGGCGCGAAAAAATTCATTTATATAGTTATCCTCTTGGAAAACTCTGTGGACGGAGACCGTCCACAGAGTTTTTGCGCTATAAGATGTACTGCTGTAAAATTGCTCTAATTTGCGCTTGTACTGCTTGCTCGTTTAAACTAGCATCTACTCGCTTGATGCGGTGGGGGAAATCTTGAGCCAACTGATTGTAGCCGTGCTGGACACGCGTATGAAAGGCTAAATCAGCTTGCTCAATTCGGTCGGTTGTTCCGCGCAAGAGCGTCCTAGACAAACTTACTTCAACATCAATATCTAGCCAGATAGTCAAGTCACTTTCTAAGCCATCGGTAGCAAAAAAGTTAAGCTGGTCGATAAATAGGCGCTCGTTACCCCTACCGTAACCTTGGTAAGCGATAGTTGAATCAGTATAGCGATCGCATAAAATTATTGCTTCCGTTGCTAGTTGCGGAAGTAAAACTTCTTGGACGTGCTGGGCGCGATCGGCGGCGTATAATAACAATTCGGCGGCTGCGTAAATCGGCGCTTGGTGTTTTAGAGAGAGTAATAACTGACGCAAACCTAAGCCTAGCTCTGTATCCCCTGGTTCGCGGGTTGTAACTATTTTTTTTGTAGGGAAGGTGTCTTGCAGCCACAAATGTGACTTCTGCAATTGGGTGGTTTTGCCACAGCCTTCTACTCCTTCAAACACAATTAATTTGCCAGCCATGACTTAGAAGCTTTGTGATTAGATTCCTATCTTAATCTAGGCAATCTACTAGCTGCTAGCTCAAGCAAGTCAAGGATTTTCAGCTAATAACGCTTTGAGCATGGATAAATTCGATAGTATGGAACTGATGAAGTATTTTGATGTATAAAATACAATGGCTCGTTACACTTGTTCTTTTGCTGTGGCATCTGGAAATAACAGTAATTTACGGCAATCAATTAAGGAAATTTTGCTTAGTTGTGGCTTAGACGTTATCTATGACCAGAGCGAATATATTATGGCGCGTGAGATTCCAGGTAAAGTATCTCTAGCTAAACTGGTATCCGTAGAAGTACTGTTTGATAGTACTACTGCTACCGAGTCAAAAACGCGGGTGAGTTTAGTTGTGAAAAATGAGGAACTACCCCTGCAAGTTGCTAACCATTGCTATCAAGTTTTTGAGCAGGTAAATAGTGCGATTTCTCTTAATCAAAACTGGCAAAGTGTGGAAAGTATAGCTAGTTAAGCAAAAAAACTACTAAGTAATAATAAGGTGTAGTTCACTCATCAAAATCTGGCATCATATTAGGTCCAATTAGCGTGACATCAAACTCGTCGGTTGGCAATGATGGCATAGTATCCCGGCTAAGTAGATAATATATAGCCCGGACTTGAGGTCCAAAAATAATCTCATCTTGATTTTTCAAGTCGTGTGCCAATATTTTTCGCCCGTTAATTAGCATTCCATTAGCACTAGGCTTGCCTTTAGAATCACCGTCAACAATGCGGTAGTAACAACTACCATCTTCTTTCGGCAACTGAACTAATGTTGCATGACGGCGCGAGACGAACTGGGAAAATAGCCGGATGTCACACCGAGTATCTCTACCAATAGAATAAACAGAACCGTCAAGTAAAAATTGCTTACGTCCCTGATCGTCTTCAATAATTAGTAAATGCCTCTGATTGTTTTGGGAAGCCATTGAAGAAAGAGTAAGAAAATAGCTTAGGGGTTAAGGACTGATACTTTCTGCCGCGTAACGGTTTTGGTAGTTAAACTACAGTCTTGAATTTTATCTTGAACTTAGTTTAACCTCAATTGAACAAAAAATTAGGGAACAGTCTTTGATTAAAACTTGGGTTAGGACTCACGCCAGAAATACCTCCTACTACAAAGCCATCGCTCTTCAATTTTTTGGAGGTAAGTCAACAAATGATAGACTTTTTGGGTTAAAAATTTCCCAACTCATGGCAAAAGTAGAAAAATACCAGTTTTTCTACTTTTGGCTAGGAAATACGCTTTCATAAATCCGGTTTACCTCACCGTGAAGTCCCTACAGGTTAGGCCTTATTAGAGAAGTAAAGCAAGCCAATTAAACAATAAAGCTCAAGGGATAAATTAAATCATGACACTGATTCGTTGGCAATCCATGTCAGAAATGGAAGCTCTGCGCCGTCAAATGAAGCGGGTTTTTGGGGAAATGCGAAATGCCAATAACCAAGCCCAAGCAACTTGGCAGCCAGCAATTGAACTACAAGATACTGAAGAGAGTATAATTTTGCGGAGTCTTTTGCCAGGAATTGAGGCAAAAGATTTAGCCATCCGGGTAACAAGAGAAGCCGTAGCAATTTCTGGCGAACATCGCTTTGAGGAAAGCGCTACTGGACGCGGTTACTTCCGCTCTGAGTTTCGTTAAGGCAAATTCCAGCGTGTAGTTGCTTTACCGGAAGCAGTGCAAAATGACAAAGTAAGTGCCGAATTTAAAGATGGTATTTTGAGACTAACGCTACTAAAAGTAGTTGAAGCCCGCCGTAAAGAAGTTGTTAAAGTCAATTTAGCCGCTCCAACAACATCGCCAGATATCGCTAAAGAGCCTCAAGCAGACGCAACTGCCTAAAAATTAATGTTGGCTAATTTTAACTAAATTGCGCCCCATAGTTGTGATCTATGGGGCGCAATTTTTAATCTATGCTTTAACCATACGATAAACTTAAAAACGGTTGAGTAAGCGATCGCGCTCTTTGCCAAACGTACCCAGAATTATCCAATCATTAGCACAAGTTATGGAGCAAATGCCAACAGAAATCATTTTGACGCACCCACGTCAATGTTTGGGAAATGTTCACTTAGATTGGACACCCCAACCAGGTAATTATCTTGATGTTGGAGATAAAACCTATGCTGTTTTAGAACGCCGTCACCGCTATCATTTGAAGTCAGGGCGCTACAGATTGCACAAAATCGCGCTCGTAGTCCAACTGGCGCAAAGACCAACCGAGAACAGCTTTATAGACGGGCGCTGGGTTATTGGCGATGCGAGTTGTTACTTTAATGCTCGTTCTGAAATGATCCGTTGTGCGGTTAACCCAGATGGCCCTTGCGATGGTTGTAATTTTTACGAACAAGACAAATCCGTTATTGCGCCAACACTTCCCCCACCGTCAACCGATTACCGTTAACAAAATCCCCACCAGACTGAGGCTTCTTGCCTGCCAACTGTACTTCTTTCAATAATAATATTCCTGCACCCGTTTGGATCGCCGCTCCCACCCCTTTAACAATACCGACAACTGTACCTGGATGATTGGAATGGGAAATTTGAATTGAACGTGTGGCATCTAGGGGGACAGTAGCAAGAATTTTGAGTAATTGACCGCGAAAAGTTGTCGTACAGTTAGGGAAAAAACCTCTAACTTGATTGTGTAAAGCGATCGCGCTTTTATGCCAATCTAAAACATAGTCAGACTTTTGAATTAGCGGCGCGTAGGTTGCCTCGGCATCATCTTGAGGAATGGGTGTAATTTCCTGATGTTCCCATTTAACAAGAGTTTCTACCAATAAATCAGCCCCCAAGTGTGCTAACTTGTCGGCAATTTCTTGAGCGTTATCCAATAATCCAATTGCGATCGTTGCTTTGAGTAACATTGCCCCCGTATCCATGCCTGCATCCATCAACATTGTTGTAATGCCTGTTTCCGTCTCTCCATGATAAAGACACCACCCAATCGGCGCTGCACCACGATACTTGGGCAAAATGGAACCATGAACATTAATACACCCTAAACGCGGCATATCGAGAATTTCTTGGGAAAGAATTTGCCCATAGGCGATAACTACAAACACATCTGCGCCTAAATCTCTAAGTCGCTCTAGAGTTTCGGGATCTTTTTTGATGCGCTGTGGTGAAAAAGCTGGAATGTGTCTCGTTAAAGCTGCATTTTTAACTGGTGAAGCCGTAGTTTGATTACCACGCCCCCGGCGTTTATCTGGCTGAGTGACAACAGCCAAAACTTCAAAGCTTGGATGTTCTAAGAGACGCTCTAGAGTTGGGATGGCAAAGTTAGGAGTGCCAAAAAATACGACTTTCATGATTAATGCGGCAGAGCAAGTCCTCAATCATACCTTGGTACGGGTGGTTTACCTGTACTGGGATACTTTCTACTTGCCAAAGTGACGACTAGCGAGCCGCATTGCGTCAGCAACATCCCCCTCTCTATCGGCATCCAAAAAAGCATTTAACACTGGATTTGCTCCACCTTAAGGGTTTTGAGTATGAGTACCCGATCGCAACCTATTCAACACAACAGGTATGAGCATTGGTAGCATCTGTTGAACTATACCCATATTTAAACCTGTTTTTCTTGCTACTTCTGCCACAATTTGTTCTACTTGGCTGCCAGAAAATAGTAAATTAACAGCTTGAGAGCTAGGCTCAGTGCCACTGTACTGATTGACAATACTTTGCGCTGACTCGGCTCCATTTTGCGAAGTCTTTTGCTGCAAAGCACCGCGCACGTAGTTACCTACAATCGACAATGCTGATTGCGTTGCGTTTGACTCGGCTCCAAAACCATTGCTTAGTTATTGCATAGTGTTGAGATTGCTATCTATTTGACTAGCATCACCTTGGCGCTGGTTACTATCTATAGCGTTAATAATTTGGTTGAAAAGTTCCATAATTTCTACTCTTTTGGAAAGCTGTGGGAGAGCGCGATCGCGCTCTCCCACAATATTGAGATTTTTCATCCCTAACTAACAGAAGAAAATTAGGTCTAGTTACTGCCTTCTATGGAGAAAGATTAGAATCTAGTTAATTGTTGCTCTTAATCTACTTAAAGGGTTTCGATTGCAGGTCTCTTGAAAAGACTAGAATCTAGTTAATTGTTGCGCTCCTTGACTAAACTATGCCCTTATCGCGCCTATTGACGCTGATCGTCGGTTTAACCCTAATTTTGGGGTTAATGCTGTGGCTAGTTAATTCTTTATACTCTCTATATAGCTACACTGCTTTTACTACGCCTTTTTTAGCTAATCTGTTGCTATTGTTGCTAATTGCTTTGATTGCAGGGCTAATTGGCTTATTTGTTTATTATGTTTTGCTCTTTAGAAAAGGTGAAAAGTCTTCAACAAAGTCACAACGTCAACCGCTATCTTGGAAAGCTTTGGGGAGGGAAACTACTCCCCCAAGCTTTCCGCAAATTCCTGTTGTTAAAACCGAAGCGGCGGAAGAAACTCTCCGCGCAATCAGGCAACAAGTAGCCCAAATTCAAGATGAAGTAGCAAAACAAGCTTTGTTAAGTCGCTCCCAGGAGATTGAGATTACTTTATCTCGCGGTGACTTGCAGGTAGTAGTATTTGGTACGGGTTCGGCGGGTAAAACTTCGCTAGTAAATGCTTTAATCGGGCGAATCATTGGTAAAGTCGATGCACCGATGGGAACTACAGAAGTAGGTGTTACTTACAGCCTAAAATTAAAAGGCATGAGTAGAGAAATTTTAGTTACTGATACTCCAGGCATCTTAGAAGCTGGTGTAGCTGGAACTGAGCGCGAAAAACTAGCACGTCAGTTAGCAACGAAGTCAGATTTACTTTTATTTGTAGTAGATAATGATTTGCGAAGCTCAGAATACCAACCACTGCAAACCTTAGCCGAAATTGGCAAGCGATCGCTAATTGTCCTCAATAAAATTGACCTCTACACGGAAAGCGACACAGAAACAATTATTGCTCGTTTGCGCGAACGAGTGCGCGGTTTTATCAAAGCAACAGACATTGTGGCTATTTCTGCCAATCCCCAAAGCGTAATCAACGAAAATGGCGAGATTTTCCACCCAGAGCCAGAAATTATCCCGTTGCTCCGGCGTATGGCGGCGGTGCTAAGAGCGGAAGGAGAAGATTTAGTTGCAGACAATATTTTGCTGCAATCCCACAGAATTGGAGATGAGGCACGAAAACTTATTGATTCCCAGCGTCGCCGTCAAGCTGAAAAAGTCGTCGATCGTTTTGCGTGGATTGGAGCAGGGGTAGTTTCTGTCACTCCAATACCAGTAGTCGATTTACTAGCAACGGCGGCGGTAAATGCCCAAATGGTTGTAGAAATTGGTAAAATTTACGGTTGCGAACTAAATTTAGAACGAGGACGAGAATTAGCGCTATCAGTCGCTAAAACTTTGGCAAGTTTAGGAATTGTCGCCGGATCAATTAAACTTTTAGGAGCAGCCTTACAATTCAATGTCGCCACAATTGTTGTCGGTAAGGCAATTCAAGGAGTAACTGCTGCTTACTTAACCCGCATTGCTGGGAGAAGTTTTATTGAGTATTTTCGCCACAATCAAGACTGGGGAGACGGTGGCATTACTGACGTAGTACAAAGACAGTTCGAGCTTAATCGCCGCGATGAATTTATGCAAGAATTTGTGCGAAGCGCGATTTCTAGGGTGATTAAACCTTTAACAGATAGGTCAAAAGTTGAAGTAGATTCCAAAAAAGGCAAAGTCTAATGTTTCATTAATGCAAAAGGAATTGAATCAACTGTTTAGGCTTTGTCCTAGTTATTAGTGGGCAAAAATATTTTCTGCGCTCAGGTTTCTACTCGGCTAAAGCTTTTCTAGCGCTCCAAAAATGTTTTGATAGTAAGCTAAAATTTTTTCTACTTGTTCTCTACTCTGCAAATTAGCTACGGGCATTTGGATTTGCAAGCTTTCAATTTGGCTGTCATTGTAATTAAATTCTTGTCCCAAAGCAGGTAGCAACTTTGTTTCCACTCCCTCTACTTGGCATAAATGAGCGGCAATTTCTCTATACACTGCTAAAGGTAAGCTATGAAATTGAACTTTTAAACTTGCTCTATTATTTTGACTCATGTTTCTCCATTTTTACCTAGCTGCCACCGAGCCATCAGGCGATGTTGGGAGTTCCGCCGTAGGTGTGTTGGTATTCTGCGGTGATACTTGCGGTACAGCCGATGTAGGGGTTGCTTGTTGTCCTTGACTTGGGGCTTGTTCACCTACAGCTTTAGAAACTTCGACACCATATTGCTCTAAAATAACTAATGGCTCTGCGCCTGTATTTAATTCAATTCTTTTTACTAATACTTGCCCATTTGATAGTCTTTGTCCTACTTGTACGTATCGGCTAGTTGCTTCACTAGGTATTTGGACAATTGCTTGGGCTTGTTCGCCAATTTGAATTATACCCGTAACAACGACATTTTTCGCTAATTCTGGTTCTTGTGGTGCTGGTGGTAAAACGGGTTGTAGATTAGTATCTGGCAACGTAGGAGGCAATGGGAATGGGATATTTTGATTTGCAGTAGAGCCTGATTGCCCAGCATTTACTCCAGAAGAATTAGCAGCAGTCTGTCCAGAAGATGCTGTAGACGAACTTCCCCTCTGTGAAGGTTGGGATCGACTAGAAGAATTAGCAGCAGTCCGCCTAGAGGAATTTGAGCTAGCTGTTCTATTACTTGACTTGCTCTGATTTGAAGTGGACCTAGAATTATTGATAGCCACAGAATTAGGTGTCGATTGTCCAGCATTTACTCCAGAGGAAGTTTGTCTGGTGGATGAACTTGCCGTTTGCGCGGGTTGGGTAGGAGCAGAAGAATTACCATAAGGCATATTTCCTGCACTAATTGGAGGAACAGGTACAGGTACAAACAGTGCTGCGAAAGGATCTTGATTGCCTTTTGCTACCAGTTTGACGCGTTGATTAGCATTAGTTGGTTGAATTAATCCAGGTGCTAAGTATGCTGCATTGTTTGGATTTTGAACCATTAATGGTGGTTTTACTGAAGGTTGTGTTTGAACTACAGGTGTAGTAGATGGTGTGGGGTTAATAGTTTGTTGATTGTTTAACCCGCCACATCCAGTCATTGTTAAAGCGAGCATTCCTAAAAATGCTGGTGTTGAAATTTTGCTCATATTTTTACTAAATAGTTTTAATAAATGACAAGATAAATAATTGTTTTTTTACTCATACATGAGGTTAGAGTAGGTGTCTTACCGTTTTTATTAGCAAGGAACCTAACTATTACATCTAGCACAATTATTGTAAACTAAAACTTGCTTTTGTCGTTAGATAAGTAAGGCGGTTAAAACTGTCTAAGCTTTAGCTAACAAAGCAGATTTTGCTAGTTTTAAAAGATTTAGGACTTAATAAAAAATGATTGACCGTAAAATTACTGATTAAAGATAATATTTTTATTTTTATTTTTATTTCTGATTATTTACAAATTCCTCAACGCCAGTTTCAGAAATATTAGTATTAATTTATCTGCATATTAACAAGTAAATCTAAAATGTCAAGCTTACTGCTAGTATTGTTTTATTTGTAGCAATTACTTTCTACTTTTCCTACAGTACTAATCTTCCGGGACAAGCATCAACTTTTTCAACGAAGCTAATCCTTGCTTGACTCGACGGGATACGGTAACAACACTAATACCTAAACGTGCTGCTACTTCTTTTTGCGTTAAGTCATAGAAAAATATAAATTGTAAAATTTCATGAGTCCTTTGTTCTAACTGAACTAAAGCTTCTTGCAGACGAATTTGATCTTCTTGAGCTAGTTGGAAACTGCTGTACTGTCCGTCGGGAACCATATCTCCTAACAAAACGGCGTCCTCATCACCAACTTGCGCTGGGGTGTCTAAACTTAAAGGAGAGCGGTTAGTCCAAGCAAGTTTGACCTCTTGCCATTGGGTAAGAGTGATGTCTAGAGCGATCGCAACTTCAACATCTGTAGGTTGGCGGTTGTGCTTTTGTTGTAGTTGGCGGGTCACTCCTACCGCTTGCTGTTGTAATGCTAACCAGCGTCGAGGGATTCTGACCATAACTCCTTTGTCGCGCAGATAGTGTTGGATTTCACCGCGAATATAGGGTATAGCAAAGGAACTAAAAGCAATTCCTTTAGATAATTCAAATTTTTCGATGGCGCGAATTAAACCTAAACAGCCTACTTGCAACAAATCGTCATAGCTTTCGGTACACTGATTAGTCCAGTAATACGCTTCTTTTCTTACCAACCCATAGTTGAGCGTGACGATTTCATTGCGGATAGTAGCTGATGGTGACTGCTGATATTCTCGTAGCAGAGTCGCGCTCTCTTGCTTAACTTCACTGTTGCTTCCGGTATATGCTAACACCATGTTTTTTTTACTAAGTAGATTATGAGATTGTTAATGTTGAACTTGGTAGACAGGCAAACTACAGGAATATGTATGGAGAGTAGGGAGTAACTCAAGAAGCGGTTGAGGAAGGTCTAGAAGCAGTCACAGTCGAGCGCGCTATCTAGATTGCGCCTTTAACGGTTTCAATACTAAGAGTATTAACTTTTATGCAAGCTTTGCTACCGAAATTCCACTGAAGTTTGGTCAGAGTTGTCTAATCTTAAGAAAAACTACTAAGTTAAACTACGCGATCGCCAAGTTCAACTATAAATAAAAAATACATAAATAAAAAAAGGGCATTTAGCCCTTTTAACTTCAAAATATGTTAGTTGATACCTAAACCATCGTCACTTATATCAATTAAGTACGATTACTTTCAGTGCTACGCTTCGCGCAAACGCGCTTTAGACCGAAGAAGAATCAATCCGAGCAAAAAATAGACCGCGAATTTTAACTTCTTTAGCTTCCGCCGCTCCTAAATCAGTATCCGAAGGCTGTTCACTCTGAAAAGTTCCGGCAATTTCTCCAGTATTGCTATCCACTTTAGCAATTTGTAAAGAAATAGTGCCTTCACTAACCTCAGCCTGCTTGACATTAGCACGAGTAAGTTCTTCGTTATCAGCGCCGGAAAGCAGACCTACGGCATTATCATAACCTGCGGTTACACCACGACCCTTGGGATCGAGAAACGCCGAACCTCGGTAGGAAGGAACTTTAAACTTGCCTTCAAAATCTGTCGAGGTATTAATGCTAGTTAAACCAGGTTGAGACTGAGCAACTAAGTCTTTGATTGTAAACAAAAACGGAACTCGTTCGCCGCCGGGCAATTGAACAGTGATAGCTTGGAAGTCAAGACCATCTTCTTCTACAAAAGTCAAACTGCCATCGTTATTTAATTTTAGTTTGCCTTGGACTTGATCAATGGTGGAGGTGTAGCGGGTCAACAATTTTCCGGCAATAAATTCAGCTTTCTGACGCTTATTGACAGGTTCTTCTTTAACAAAGAAAGTTGTGGGTTCTAAGCACAGTGCAGTAATTTTGTAGGACTGCTTTGGATCGATTGCAATTGAACCACGAGTAGCCTCTGCCATTTGCGGGCAGCTATTAGCAAGACCTGTACCTCTAATTTGGTCGTAGGTAAGCACATCTCGACTATCCGATGCCATAGAAGCATCACTACAAGCAGTTATTAACCCTAAAAAGACTGCTAAAAAGGCAATAATTAAAGCGCGATACCTCATGGTTAACCTCAATGTATAAACTCCATATTTAACCGATAGCCCTAATAATACAATTGAAATTGGGCTAATATCGAATGCCACGTTACGAAGATGCGATCGCGCACTAGTCGTAGCAGGACGCTTTTTAGGATATAGTCGCCTTTGACCGTAATCGCACTTTAAGCAACTAGGCAATGGTTTAAACTACATCCCCTGCAACCACCGTTTAAGAAGCTCTTGAAAGAGCGTTAATTTAGCTCAAGCGTGATGGTTTGCAAAAATGGTTCGCTTCAGACCCCAATACAGAATTTTACACGGGGATGTTACGTTTACTTTGGGAAGCATTTAGATCATCTATTGCTTTGAGACTCAAAGTAATAAATTTTTTAGGGATGCAAAAATATTTAATGGAGGAGCGAACGAGGAATTTTAATGAATAAAAGTACGGAGATGGGGTCAAAACTAGAAGCTATTGCTATAGATATCCAAGCTTTAGCTCAAAGCTGCCAAGGCGATAGTTTAGCGCTCCTAGCGCTGCTACGCCGCTTAGAGGCGCTACATAGAGAGATTCGAGAGGGAGTTTTTCAAGAGTCTTTACCTGATAGCCGTCATGGATTTCATACTTTGATCAAAGATATTGAATCTGAGGGGGGCTGGCCCTACATTGAAAGGATGAAGTTGCAATCACTGCTAAACAACTGGTTATTAGAGGATGAACAAAAAATAGGCACATCGATAGCAACAGCCGAAATATCTGACATACAATCAAAGTCTGATTAATTACTTCTACTAAGATTGCCTGTTTACAACTCAACCAACTAATTATTTGGTTATTTAGGAATCACTTATTGGCGGTTATTTTGTAGAGTTGGTTTAACTGTTTGTTACCCTTTCCCAGCCTAGTCAGTTCGAGACGATGGGCAAGGGACAAATAGCAATAAAAATTTCTATCTCCGGTCATATTTACAGCCTTCTTTATCCTCAATTACCCAATGAACTTTTTTGATAAGTTAAATGCCGCGATCGCCAAAAATCAAAGTTTACTATTTGTGGGACTCGATCCCAACATAGAAATGGTGCCTGTTAGCGGTAAGCAAGATGTTATTGCCGAATTGTCCGATTGGCTGCAAATAATTATTGCTCAAACTGCCGATTTAGTTTGTGCTTACAAGCCTACGTTGGGCTTTTACGAGGCTTTGGGCAGAGGCGGGATAGAATTACTCGAACAAACTTTAAAAGCTATCCCTAGCCATATTCCAGTGATTTTAGATGCCAAACATAGCGATCTCAATACAAGTAGTGTTTTTGCTCGGACTGTATTTACGCAATGGGGAGTAGATGCTATCACCCTTAGTCCTTATGTTGGGCAAGATCATGTAGCTCCGTTTTTGGTTTATCCAGGTAAGGCAGTATTTATCTTATGCTGTACTTCTAATCTAGGTGCTATAGCTTTGCAGCAGTATCCTAATAAAGATTCTCCCTTGTACTTGCAAGTTGTTAGAGCCGCCCAAACTTGGGGTATTTTAGAACAAGTTGGCTTAGAAGTAGGGACAACATCTCCTGAAGTTTTAGCTAGAGTGAGAGCGATCGCACCAGAACGAGTTATACTTGCGCGGAGCATTTGGGCAGCAGGTGGTAACTTAAGTAATTTTTTAACCGCAGGTTTAAATAGTAATGGTGATGGTTTACTAATTCCTGTTCCTCAAGATATGCTGGCAAGTCCGCAGCCTATTGCAATTGATTCTTTACGCAAAGAAGTTAACAAAATCCGAGAACAAGTTATTTCTGATGCTTCTAGTTGTTCTATTTGGTTGCCTGATGTTTGTTTATTAAATCAACATCGTTATTTTGATTTGATTTTGCAACTTTACGATCTTGGCTGCATTATGTTTGGTGATTTTGTCCAAGCATCAGGGGCAACTTTTCCTTATTATGTCGATCTGCGAAAAATTATTTCTAATCCGCAAGTTTTCTCCTTAATTTTAACGGCTTATGCAGATATATTAAAAACTTTGCAATTCGATCGCATTGCCGGAATTCCTTATGGCTCATTGCCTACAGCTACAGGTTTATCAATGCGTCTAAGTTACCCAATGATTTTTCCCCGCAAAGAAGTTAAAGCTCACGGCACTCGCAAAGTCATTGAGGGTGATTTTTTTCCTGGCGAAACTATTGTTGTCGTTGATGATATTTTGATTAGCGGTAAAAGTGCGATCGAAGGCGCTCAAAAACTAGAATCTGCTGGACTCAAAGTTAATGACATTGTAGTGTTTACGGATCACGAGCAAGGCGTTAAAGATAGATTAAAAGCTAGTGGGTATTGCGCTCATGCTGTTTTGACTATTTCGGAGATTACAGAAACACTATACGAAGCTGGACGGATTGATGAGGAAAAATTTAAGGTTTTTAGAGCAGATTAAGTATTAAAACTTTAGCTAAGTAGTCAAGTTTGATTAAGCAATAAAGAATTAAAAGTTCGTTTGTAACAGTTTTAAATAACTTGTGAAGTTCTTTATTATATCTACTTTGGCATTAAAGGTGATTTGTCAAAAAATACCGCTCGTAGTTCAAATAAATTATTATAGTTAGCTAAATACAGCTTTTAGATAGTGCGGTGAAGTTTGACTTCTTAAAATTACTCAAATTTAAGCTTAAAGTTATATAACTAAATAAAATTAATTTGTAAATTGTATTGTTCTAAATAATTTAAAACAGTCTAAAATTGCCTAAGTGTAAGTTTACTTGTTTAAACTTAAATAATGATAAAGAACCTATAAGTTTTCAGTTAAATTGGGGTCAGATGGTGTTCTAAATCTGGATTTAACTTATTAATAAGAGAAATAGCACTGTAGTTTAGTTTTGGAAAACACTATCATAGTCCAGTATATAAAATACCTACTCTGTCTAATAAGGTGAGAGTAGGTATCTTAGAAAGCTTAAAAATAAATAGAACTAATTAATTTTCTTTATCGACTTCACCGCTATAACCAGGAGAAGCTTCGTAAAGCGCATCTAAATGTTCGCGAGCATCTTGAACATCGATTGAGCGCATAACTAAAAGCGGATCTCTAATTATTTTGCCTGTACTATCTAAAAATTCTGGATGGGGTACAGAACGAGCTAACCTCGATCCAGAACGAGAATTACCATACCCGTAACTCGACGACTGCCTTTTAGAGTAAACGCCATCACTCTCAACACTAAACACGATTAGGTTGCGGATCAAATTGCTGACGGCAATTAAGGCAAGAGTTGTAAAAGCTAAAATGTAAAGTAAGTGTAACATTGTGTTGTCCTCCAAGGCAGTCGTTTAAAGAAAGTCGTTCAATCGGTGAATTAATTTAACTAACACTCGCCAATAAATTATTGAGTGTCTTTAGATTTTATTTAGGTTTCCCGCTTTTTTGGTCAGAATCTTGCAAACGCAAGCGTATCGCCACTTTCCAACACTGGGTTACTAATTGATGCCAGGGCATAAGGGCATTCATTTCAATTCCAACTTGTTCTCCGGTAGCCTCAAACATAATTTGAGCGACACTTACTTCTTGCTTTGCCTGCTTGACGCGCTCTAGTAAGTCTGATTGCTCCTCGGAAGTCAAAAAATCAATCTTCTCAGTTTCCAACAATGAAAGACTGCGCCCAAACCAGTACTGAAAATCTTGCAAAAGTGGCTTTAACACTGTCTTGAGCAATTCTGGCTCCGGCAAGTTCGAGTTCAGCATGAATAAAAATAGATTAGTATTCTCCTTGTTTATATTAACTTAATTTAACTTTCTTAATAATCTGCGACCGATTTAGATAGCAAAATAGCGATCTAAGCTTAATTTGCTAAAAATTGCGCCAATATAAGCTTTTTAGGAGCGTAGTTACAATACTTGGGCAGATAGATAGTAGTTAGACAGATAAAATAGAGACAGTAAAAACCAATAAATCGCTCTTAAGGTTTAGGTAAATGTACTTGAACCGAAGCCGAAAAGTAAGCGATCGCCTCTGAAACGATAGGCGCGATCGCATTTTAAGCAAAACTACCGAAGTCCTAGCCAAACAAAATAAATCCACTGATGTCAGTCTCCACTTCTCCCGACCAACCAGAAAAAATGTATTTGCCTCGTAGTAGCGAATCTCCAAAATTACAAAAAATTCGCCATACCGCTTCTCATGTCATGGCAATGGCGGTGCAAAAGTTATTTCCCAAGGCACAAGTGACCATCGGACCTTCGATTGAAAATGGGTTTTACTACGACTTTGACAACCCAGAACCATTTACCGAAAAGGATCTTAAAGCAATCCAGAAAGAGATGGTAAAAATTATTAATCGCAAGTTGCCTGTAATTCGCGAGGAATTAAACCGCGAAGAAGCAACTAGCCGAATTACAGAACTCAACGAGCCTTACAAATTAGAGATATTAGAGGGCATCAAAGAACCGATTACAATTTACCACCTAGGCGAGGACTGGTGGGACTTGTGCGCTGGCCCGCACGTAGAAAATACTAGCGATTTGAACCCAAAAGCGATCGAACTTGAAAGTGTCGCCGGAGCGTATTGGCGCGGAGATGAAACCAAAGCTCAATTGCAGCGCATATATGCTACAGCTTGGGAAACTCCCGAACAACTAGCGGAATACAAGCGGCGTAAAGAAGAAGCACTAAGGCGCGATCATAGAAAGCTAGGGAAAGAATTAGGCTTATTTATCTTCTCGGATGAAGTAGGCCCAGGTTTACCCTTGTGGACACCTAAAGGAACTGTACTGAGAAGCACTTTAGAAAACTTCCTTCAGCAAGAACAGCTAAAGCGCGGTTATTTGCCCGTAGTAACTCCTCATATTGCCAGAGTAGATTTATTTAAAACTTCTGGACACTGGCAGAAATATCAAGAAGATATGTTTCCGTTAATGGCTGAGGATGACGGGGCCGCCGCCGCCGAACAAGGTTTTGTCCTCAAGCCAATGAACTGCCCTTTTCACATCCAAATTTACAAAAGCGAATTGCGTTCTTACCGCGAACTACCAATGCGTTTAGCTGAATTTGGTACTGTTTACCGCTACGAGCAATCGGGAGAGCTTGGCGGCTTAACTAGAGTACGCGGTTTTACTGTTGATGACTCGCATCTATTTGTCACGCCAGAACAATTAGATGATGAATTTCTCAGCGTTGTTGATTTAATTTTGTCAGTTTTTAAAAGCCTACAACTCAAAAACTTTAAAGCACGGCTGAGTTTTAGAGATCCAGCCTCCGATAAGTACATAGGCTCGGATGAAGCTTGGGAAAAAGCTCAAGGAGCAATTCGTCGTGCGGTAGAAAAGTTAGGGATGGAGCATTTTGAGGGTATTGGTGAAGCGGCATTTTATGGTCCTAAACTCGACTTTATTTTCAGCGATGCTCTAGAAAGAGAGTGGCAGTTAGGTACGGTACAAGTTGACTACAACTTACCAGAACGATTCGATTTGGAGTATGTAGCAGAGGACGGTACTCGCAAGCGTCCGATAATGATTCACCGCGCCCCTTTTGGCTCCTTAGAACGCTTGATTGGCATCTTAATTGAGGAGTACGCCGGAGATTTCCCTTTATGGCTTGCACCTATACAAGTAAGATTATTACCTGTAAGTGATGCTCAGAGAGACTTTACTGTTGAAGTAGCGGCAAAAATGCGATCGCACGGTATCCGGGTTGAAGCAGATACCAGTAACGAGCGTTTGGGTAAGCTCATCCGCAACGCCGAAAAAGACAAAATCCCTGTCATGGCTGTTGTGGGAGCAAAAGAAGTGGAATCAAATAGCCTCAGCATCCGCACCCGCGCCTCTGGGGAATTGGGAAGTATACCTTTAGCTGAGGTAGTAGAAAAGATGGTAAATGCGATCGCCGAGTATAGCAACTTCTAAATGAGTGAAGTAACAGTTCGAGCTTTTGAAATGGCTGATTGGGAAGATATTGCCGTACTCCTTCTCGCGTCTAATTGCCGTTGGGGAACATTGCAAATGCCATACCAATCACGCGATCGCATTAAGTACAAATTAGCAAATCCTCCCCCAGGAGTGTATGAGCTAGTGGCTGTTATCAATGACGAACACAAAGTTGTGGGTTTTGTGAGTTTGCGGACTTTTAGCGATCGCCGTTCTCATGTGGGACAAATAGGTATATTCGTTCATGACGACTACCAAAATCAAGGTATTGGTTCGCGGCTAATGACAGCGATTATAGATTTAGCGGAAAACTGGTTGAACTTGAAGCGGCTGGAGTTGACAGTCAATACTGATAATCCTAGTGCTATTCATCTTTACGAGAAGTTTGGTTTTGAAAAAGAAGGAACTTTGAGAAAAAATGCTTTTCGTGATGGTGCGTACATCGATGCTTATACGATGGCAAAGGTGAGCGTATAGACGTAGGAATTATTCATGTCCGAGACTGCTATTAATGTTACTGTTCCCGCTACTACTGCAAACTTAGGGGCAGGTTTTGATTGTATCGGTGCAGCTTTAACTCTTTATAATCAGTTCAAATTTACTCCCGTCGATTCGGGTTTTAGCCTCTCGGTTAGTGGTTTAGAAGCGCAAAAAGTAAGTACCGACCAAAGCAATCTAGCCTATCAGTCCTTTGTGAAGTTTTATCAGCATATCGGGCAAAAGATTCCATCTGTGCAGATTGAAATTGGGCTAGATGTACCTTTGGCGCGGGGTTTGGGTAGTTCGGCAACGGCGATTGTTGGGGGTTTAATGGGGGCAAATCACTTAGCGGGTTTGCCTTTGAGTCAGGATGAAATTATGGCTCTGGCGATCGCGCTTGAAGGACACCCAGATAATGTAGTTCCAGCTTTGCTTGGTGGGTGTCAGTTAGCAGCTAGTGGAGATAGTTGGGTGATTTGTGATGTACCTTGGCACGAATCCATTGTGCCAGTAGTAGCTATCCCAGATTTTGAACTTTCTACAGCAGAAGCGCGGCGGGTTTTGCCTGCTCACGTAAGTCGCGCCGACGCAATTTTTAATACGGCTCATTTGGGTTTATTAATCCGCGCTTTGCAAACTGGACGCACTGATTGGTTGAAGGCGGCGCTCCAAGACAGGTTGCATCAGCCTTATCGTCAAGCGCTGATTCATGGGTTTGAGACGGTACAAACAGCAGCTATGGATGCGGGTGCGTTGGGTTTAGTTATTAGTGGTGCAGGACCAACTTTATTAGCTTTGGTAGATAAAATGCAGGCAGCTAAGGTAGAAAGCGCGATCGCCGCTGCTTGGCAAAGTACCGGAATCAACGCAGATGTGCGATCGCACTCTCTTGATTGTCAAGGCGCTAAGGCTGATATTGTCTAAGTTTTAATGTAAGACAGCAGTAAGTTAGCTGTTGCCCAAGCTTGTAGCTCAATAATCGCTTGTATGCTCGTGTGGGCGCTCGATCATTGGGTAATTCTGATCGCCATAATTAACAAGTGACTTCGCGCGTCACTGCTAATTTAAAACTAACCTAAATAAGTTGAACAAGTCCGCCCTAGGCGGATTTTGTATTTGTAGCCTTACTTAGGCAAGATGTTGAGTCAGAAGAAACCGCGCTAAAATCGACTCCAGTTATTTAGTTTTCAATGTTCTCAAGTTCTTATCCAATGAAAGTTTTACCCTCTTTAATGATTGCGCCGATTGTTGCTTTGGTTTGTTCAACGGCTGCTTTTGCCAAAGTGCAAACCCAAGTAGTCGAGTACAAGCATGGAAATACGGTACTGGAAGGCTATTTAGCTTACGATGACGCAATTAAAGGACAGCGACCAGGAGTGATGGTTGTTCATGAATGGACAGGCTTGGGGTCTTACGTTAAGCAGCGCTCCGAGCAACTAGCAAAACTTGGCTATGTCGCCTTTGCTGTTGATATGTATGGGAAAGGTATTAGACCAACTAATCCTAAAGATGCTGCCACCCAAGCCACTATATATAAGTCCGATCGGCAACTCATGCGCGATCGCGCGGCGGCAGGATTAAAGGTATTACAAGATAACAAACTTACTGACAAAAATCGCATTGCCGCCATTGGTTACTGTTTTGGTGGCACTACAGTATTAGAACTAGCGCGTAGCGGTGCAAATGTTGCAGGTGTAGTCAGCTTTCACGGCAATCTCGACACGCCCAACCTCAAAGATGCAGCGAATATCAAGGGTAAGGTTCTAGCCTTGCACGGTGCGGACGATCCTTTAGTTCCGGCCGCCCAAGTTGATGCTTTTGAAAATGAAATGCGTCAGGCAAAAGTGGACTGGCAATTAGTAGAATATGGAGGTGCAGTACACAGTTTTACTAACCCCGAAGCTGGCAAAGATGTCTCAAAAGGTGTAGCTTACAATGCTACTGCCGATAGACGCTCTTTTGCAGATATGCAGCAATTTTTTGCTGAACTGTTTACAGTCAAAAAAGCTCAAAAATAGCCTAAGCAAGTACTTTCACCAGAGTTATAGCGTAGCAAGAGCAAATGCTAATATTCGTAGGCGATCGCGCAAGTTCAATTAATAAGTTAGATGAGACTTGAATAGCGATCGCTTTGCTTTTGCAGCAAGTTTAGCAAAACACTCTGTAACTAAGGTGGAATATAGCTAGGATAAGTTTAGAGCAATAGCTATTTATCAAATCAAGATTTATTTTTTAGACAAAATTATCCATACAGCATGGATGATTCCAGGAACATAGCCAAAAAGTGTTAAGACGATATTTATCCAAAAATCCGTCCCTATCCCTACCTGAAGGAAAACACCTAAAGGAGGTATAAAAATTGCAGCTATTAGGCGAATAATGTCCATAATGGTCTCCTGTGTAGCCACTTTTGCCTTACAAACAGGCGATCGCAGCTATTATACTACTTTCCTAAAGTGCCATAAATTAGCAAACATGACATCTCTATAGAGATAGATTGAATAACCTTTTAACCACCACTAATTTTAGCTTTGTAGCCTATCTGCGTTAGAACCTGTAGAAGCTTTTGAGTGTGTTCTCCCTGAATTTCAATTTCATTTTCTTTAACTGTTCCCCCGGTACCGCACTGAGTTTTTAACTTTTTAACCAGTTCGACTAAAGTTTCAGGTTTAGCTTGAAAACCAGTAATTACAGTAACAGTTTTGCCTTTACGTCCTTTACGAGAAGCTTGAATTCTGACATTTTGCTCAGAAGGTGGTAAATCAGGAACGGCTCTTTCTAAGGCTAGATTATTGTCGCCAAACTCTCGATAAACAAAACGGTTACTAGACTTAGTAGAGTCAGAATTGCGATTTGCAGATGCCATAAAATAATTAAACGCGTAGCGTATCTCTTACAACTTTATCGGGTAATGACTTTAGCGAGTAGCTAGGATTTAAACCCCAGCTAAAATAACAACTACTCTTTGTCTAAACGCAATACTGCCATAAATGCTTCTTGTGGCACATCTACGGTACCTACCGACTTCATCCGCTTTTTACCTTTTGCTTGTTTTTGCAATAGCTTTTTCTTACGGCTAATATCGCCGCCGTAGCACTTGGCTAATACATCTTTTCGCAGGGCAGGGATTTGTTCGCTGGCAATAACTTTACTGCCGATCGCCGCTTGAATTGGCACTTTAAATTGATGGCGCGGGATCAATTCTTTCAGTTTTTCTGCCATCGCCCGCCCCATATTGTAAGCTTTGTCTCGGTGGACAATCATTGCTAAAGAATCTACGGGGTCATTGTTGATTAAAATATCCAAACGGACTAGATGATTTTCCCGGTAGCCAATCAAGTGATACTCCATACTGGCGTAGCCGCGAGTGCGCGACTTCATTTGATCGAAAAAGTCGGTGACAACTTCTGCTAAGGGCAATTCATAGGTCAATGTTGTCCGCCCTTGAGCAAGATACTTCATATCTTTAAAGATTCCCCGCCGATTTTGACACAACTCCATTAGAGTGCCAACGAAGTTTTCCGGCGTAATCATGTCTACTTGGACGTAAGGCTCCTCAATTTTTTCTCGCTCGTTTGGCTCCGGTAAAGTACTAGGATTATCTATGTGCAATACCTCTCCCTTATTAGTAGTTACGCGATAAACGACCGAGGGAGCCGTTGTAATCAAGTCTAAGTTGTATTCGCGCTCTAACCGCTCTTGGACAATTTCCATGTGCAGCAATCCCAAAAATCCGCAGCGAAAGCCAAACCCCATCGCGCTAGAGGTTTCTGGCTCGTAATGTAAAGCTGCATCATTTAATTTCAGCTTTTCTAACGACTCTCGCAAATCTTCAAAGCGATCGGCATCGATGGGAAACAAGCCACAAAAAACCATTGGATTAGCTTCTGTGTAGCCCGCTAATGCTTCTTTAGCGCGATTGGCCGCTAAAGTAATAGTATCTCCTACTCGCGCATCTGCTACTGCTCTAATCGAGGCGGCTAAATACCCTACTTCCCCAGCATGGAGTTCCTCAATTTGCTTTTGGGTGGGCGACAATACTCCCAATTCATCGATTTCGTATTCTTTCCCCGATGCCATCAAGCGAATGCGATCGCCTTTTTTTACCGTCCCATCCATGACCCGGAAGTAAACAATTACTCCTCGGTAGCTGTCGTAATAGCTATCAAAAATTAATGCTCTTAGCGGCTCTGTAACAGTATCTTGGGGTGGTGGTACGCGCGCAACTATTGTTTCTAATATTTCATCTATCCCTATCCCTTCTTTGGCAGATGCCAAAATTGCCCCGCTACAATCAAGCCCGATAATTTCTTCTATTTCGCCTGCTACTCGCTCTGGTTCTGCTCCAGGCAAATCAATTTTATTTAAAACTGGGATAATTTCTAAATTATGCTCTAATGCTAAATAAACATTCGCCAAGGTTTGCGCTTCTACGCCTTGAGACGCATCTACTACCAATAAAGCCCCCTCGCAAGCAGCCAAACTCCGCGATACTTCATAAGAAAAATCTACGTGTCCGGGAGTATCAATTAAATTCAAAACATAGGTTAGCCCATCTTTTGCTTTGTAGTTCATCCGCGCCGCTTGCAGCTTGATTGTAATACCGCGCTCTCGTTCGAGATCCATATTGTCTAGAAACTGCTCTTTCATTTGCCTCTGCTCTACTGTGCCAGTAGTTTGCAGCAAGCGATCAGCAAGAGTAGATTTTCCGTGATCGATATGAGCTATAATTGAAAAATTGCGTATTTGCGCTACGGGAACATCAGTCATACTTTTTGATTTAGCGGCAGCAGAGTTAAAAATTGAGCATACTTAACGCATTTTAATCCTTTCAGACTCAAAAAAGATGGGCAACTAGACATTGAGCGTGCGATCGCGCGATCGTGCTTCGTACTTAAAATTGAGAAAATATGACTTCCCCTAACTATACTATTTCGATTAAATTAGGTTGCAGACTCTAAAAAGTTCAAACTCTATACAAATGCTACAAATTCAACAGCAGTCCGATCAACATTTTTCTTTAGTATTGCTACCGTAAAGACTAGAATATCAAATAGCTAGTTCAGTACTGATTAACCACGACTGCTATAGCGCTCGATAAGTATATAAAATTTAATTTCTAGGCAAAAAGCCGCTTACCGTAAATGAATGAGAATAGTGTTGAGTCAAATTCTTTTGATGACAAGGTAGAAATTTCTGTTCAACTAGATTCGACTCTACTAGAGCAGTTACAACATTTAACAAAAGAACCAAGTAAAGTCATAGAAGTAGCAATTCGTCAATGGCTGCGCGGTGAAACCCAACGAGATGATGAATTAACTCGTACAATTGGGCGCACACCTGTACCGCCTCGCGGCGAGTGGAACGATTAAAAACTAAAGAAAAAGAATCTTTAAAGTTGCTCATGTAGTTACTAAGCTAATGCTTTTCAGTTTGCTAAATTTTGTGCCAAACTTTAAGCAATAGTCGATTAAACATTATTGTTAACTACTTGTCTATAAAAGCCCGACAAATGAGTGCCTATGGTAATTCCGAACCGCCCCCTATGTATAACAACTTAATACCTAGTGCTAATAATAGCTGTGGGCTACAAGTTCTAGGTTCAGAGTTAATTTTTACACAGGAAGCTACAGGAAAATACTTGTCTTTTTATTGGCAGCAAGCTGAAACTAATGGCTTGAGTGCCGAGCAAGTAATCGGGAAATCGCTAAACGAAACTTTTGCTCCTGTAGACGTAGCTGCTTATTTGCAACGGGTAGGGCGAATTTTAGTGAGTATGACTCCCGAACACTGCCGATGCTTATTTAGACATCAGCAAAAACTGTGGAGCTTTGAATTAGTTATTAGCCCGATTCCTTGTGCCGACACAACAGTAGTTCTAGTTATGGGGCGACAGCTAGAAGCTCAATCAACAGGTTTAGCAATTAATTCTCAAGCCACTAATAATCCGCAATCAAATACCATAGCTCCCGTCGAATCAAAAAAGCTACTGATTCATATTGCGCGAAATATTCGCAGAACCTTAGACTTAAATACAATTTGGCAGCAAACCGTTGATAGTTTGGGCGAAGCTTTGGGTGTGAGTCACTGTATCGTGTGTGCTTATACAGAAAAGTCTCAATTAGTCCAGGTAGTAGCTGAATGTAGACAAATAGCCGTGCGCTCAATGGTGGGCAGTGAAATATTAATTGCTAATGATGCGGGATTTAGTCAGGCACTAAAAACTTTAGAACCTGTAATAGTAGATCAAATTGATAATCCTTCTTTTCAGCAGTCACTACTGGTTGTTGCTACTTATTATCAAGGTAAACCAAATGGGTTAATTAGTTTAAGGCAGTGTATTCGTTTACCATCTCCACCAAACAAAGACAATGATTATGAACCAACAAATCCTCCGCGTCAGTGGACGGCGGATGAAATAGAATTAGTGCGCGAAGTAGCAGAGCAAGTAGGAACAGCGATCGCTCATGCTACTTTGTATAAGGAATTAGAAGAAGCTCGTCAACAAGCAGAAGAAGCTTCCCGTCTCAAAAGCGAATTTTTGGCAAATACTTCTCACGAAATTCGCACGCCCTTAAATGGGATGTTAGGCTTTTTGAAGCTAATTTTAGAGGGGATGGCAGACGATCCCCAAGAACAAGAAGAATTTATTAAAGAGGCTTATAGTTCCGCTATACATTTACTGCACATCCTGAACGATATTTTAGATATCGCCAAGATTGAAGCAGGCAAAATGGATTTAGAACTTGGGCGAGTTAAGCTAGATGAGTTATTAAGTCATGTAGAGAATTTTACCAAGCCTCAAGCTGAACAAAAAGATTTAAGCTTTTCAATTCAAAAACCCGATACGGCTGATGAAATTATTGTTTATGGCAACTACAAGCGACTGCTACAAGTAATGCTGAATTTAGTTAGTAATGCCCTCAAATTTACCGATGAAGGCGGAATTACAATTAGTGCGGATGTCGTCCGCAAAAAAGTTATATTTCAAAACCAAACACTTCCAGGTATAGTTAAAATCCGCGTTGTAGATACGGGAATTGGAGTGTCTTTAGATAAGCAAGAAAAGCTGTTTCAAACTTTTAGTCAAGTAGATGGTTCGCTTACACGCCCCTATGGTGGTACAGGTTTGGGGCTGACAATATCTCAGAAGCTTGTAGAAGCTATGGGGGGCGAAGTATATTTCTTTAGTATGGGCGAAGGACTAGGTTCGACAGTCATGTTTACTGTGCCACTATATCAAGAACCTGTAATGTCGTCAGCACCAGTAGATAATTCCAACGAGCAATAATTGATCTTCTTTTTTTATTTTGAAAAACTTTTACTGATTACTAATAGATAAGTTAGTGGCAATTTTTACTTCTATTCCACCTTAAGGAATTTTGTAGACTGACGAATATATTGTAGCTAGTTTTGTAGTAGCTCCTAATTTTATAAAAACAATGAATTGGGGAAGATTCTTGGCACGGTAATAGGAGAATCGTCAATTAGATTAATTACAGCACTTGTACTCGCAGATTAATCAGCAATTATTAAAATACTGTTGCCTTTGCGATATTATTTACTGTGCTTGTAGTTCGTCCCCAATAATTGCTAGGGCGGCGTTTAATTCAAAAAGGTTTACTAATAGTAATCGCATCCTAGTAATAAATTATGACTTTAATTTTAACCAACGATGATGGTATAGATGCGCCGGGTATTCGGGCGCTACTCAAAGCTGTAGAGGGTAAAAAAATAATAGTCGCGGCTCCCAAAGACCATTTATCCGGTTGCGGACACCAAGTTACTACAACTAGCGCTATCCATGTCCACCGCCGCTCAGAAACGGAATACGCGATTTCTGGTACTCCAGCAGATTGTACGCGCATTGCTTTATCCCAGCTATGCCAGGAGGCAAAATTTGTACTTTCAGGCATTAATTCTGGGGGAAACATGGGAGCCGATGTTTATATCTCTGGTACGGTTGCTGCTGTGCGAGAAGCAGCTTTTCAAGGGGTTCCAGGTATTGCAGTATCGCACTATCGTAAAGGTAAAAAAAATGTAGATTGGGATACCGCCGCCAGATGGACTATGAAAGTTTTGGCAGATTTAATGAATCGCCCCACAGAAGTCGGGACTTACTGGAATGTAAACTTACCTCATCTAGAACCTGGCGATCTTGATCCAGAGGTAGTATTTTGCCAGCCCTGCACCCAACCGCTACCAGTAAATTACCGCGTAGAAGGGAGTAATTATTATTATGTGGGGGAATATGCCAAACGCGATCGCATTTCTGGAACCGATGTAGATGTTTGTTTTGCTGGAAAAATCGCCGTAACTCAGCTACGACTGTAACTTAGGAGCGATAGTGAGATCGCGCCTTAGGCTTGAGCAAGTAAACTTGAAAAAGTCTTTAACACCTCGTCATCTGTCTTAAGCTTGTCCTAAACTAACACCGCTTAGGGCAGCTTAGGACAATACCTAAATATCTGTAGTCGCTATGAGTCAAGACAAACTAGCGCGATCGCTATGGGTCAAGACAAGCTAGTTGCAGTTAGCTTACAAACATAAGACAACCATAAATAGACCAGAGCAACTGATCGAATACCTAACCCCAGACCAACTGACCAAATATCTCACCATACAGATAGACACAATGGAGCATCTACACGAGGAGATAGGCGCTAGACTAGCCAAGCTAGAGCGCATCACTCAAGCCCTAGAGGACTCCCAAGACCCAGATCCTGTATTCGACCATGAAGCAGCCCATGACCCAGAATATGGCACTTCCAAAACACTGCTAAGAAACGTGATCAAATGCCTGATGTTTCAGCATGAGCTATCAGACAACACCAATAAGCAACTAGAGGCGATCGCTAAGGACATCAACTACATCAAACTCTGGGGTGGAAACTAGCGCTATCGCGATCGCTCCTAGGGCTGCCACACTCGTTACAAAACTTAACACTGAGATAATATACAGAACTAAATGGCACTTACCAACAATCAAAAAGCAGCCAAGGTCTAGACCTTGGCTGCTTTTCTTATATTATTTATGTTTATGATTGGTTGTACAGGGCTATCTAGTTGGCATATTATCTGTAGCCTTAAGTGATAACTCTAGGTTAGCTTGACTGACTCCTATAACACTGACTTAAGATCCTTCCTATCACTTCTAGGTTGATAGGAAGGATGCCTCTATGGAACCTGTACACAGCAAGCACTCTAGAACTAACTAAAACCCTTCCTAGGTGACACAGGAAAGATAAAAGCCATGCCCCATAAGCGTTTGAGACACTTTAGATACTATCCTTCCTATGTCGTTACACAAACTCTATATATTTAGTTTCTCTCAAATAGTTTTATTTTTTACATAGGAAGGAATAAATAAAAAAGACTGAAACTTAGACAGCGTTGGGGTTCTATCCTTCCAAAGCACATAGGAAGTGTTTTTAGACAGATCCTTGTATAGCCCTACGGAAATATGTTAGGACAATGTTTGAACGCAGCATCAACACAATCACGAAAGCTATCAAATTCATCCCACCGTTGCCGCATCCAATTTTTAAGCACAAACCACCAATACTCAATCT